>LBJMR02800__coassemble_1266_pt1 | contig 12396 bp, 13 predicted proteins | sample LBJMR02800__metabat2_high_PE_031 | metagenome-assembled genome bin LBJMR02800 | reverse complement strand
GGCTTTGTGCGTCCTTTTTCGGAACGGTACTTAAATTACAATGTTTCAACCTTATTTCCTTTCTACATAAAAATTGCCCGATTATTTCAAAAGGCAATACCTTTCGTCCTAACCGGGCTCACCCGACATCTTCCAATCGACAGAGAGTCATTGACTCCTACACTACGGTGCGCTGTCCTCCGATGACAAGTATTATTCAGTTTCTAAAAACTTTCGCAGAAGTGAGCAGCGCTTCTGCGTTAACTCCACAAATTGCTTGTTTTCTTCATCACTTAATGCGGCAAAAACATTATTCTCCGCTTGTTTCAATGGCACAATAATCTGTTCTGCCATATCCTTACCCCTTTCGGTGAAGACGATATTTTTACTCTTCCGATTGCCAGGAATAGCCACTAACTCAATGATGCCTTGCTGCTCCAAACCTTTCAGTGCAGAATTGATTGTCTGACGGCTAAAAAACCAACAACTGCATAAATCCGCTTGTGTAACACTGTCATTCAAATCATATATGGCGTAGAGAATCCACAATGCAGCATCGGACAGATTGTGTCGGAGAGCGTAGGTATGGTAAAGATCATCTATCTCCTTATCACATTGATTAAGCTGTGAAGCATAATCGCTGTAACTATCCATTCCAACACTCATACCGTTACCTCCGAGTAAAGATTGTCCGTAATCGGACAAAATATATTATAATCCGAAATGGGACAAAAGTCAATAGGATTCACAAAAAAAGTAACAAAAATTGCCCGCAGGATTTCTCTCACGGGCAAATTGTTGGTTAGCTATCAAGCGGTTTGTATTCAGTTACAGTTTTCAGATATGTTTCGGAATCACCGTTCAAAATGAGGTCAGCATACTCCAATGGAGCGTTGTAGATCAGATAGTCAAGCTCTGACCGCTGATACATATTGTCGGCAACTTCGTTCTCAACAGCAATGGTATCAATCGCAATCATGCTGCCATCGGTGAATTTCAGTTCCACACAAGCAGTATCCATGTTAAACTCACAAGAAATCAAATGCGTCATATCCGCCCTCCTTAAATCATGCCGAAGTGCGTCAATGCCTCCTTGATTGCTTTTTCTTTATCCGGCGGGCATTGGGGCTGTTTAGCGTCCTCTGACTTCGGCTTATTGTAGTTTTCACGCTCGATGATACCGCACTTCTGCTTTACCTGTGCGATATATAAGCTGCTAACTTTCAAGCCGCTATGCTCCAGCACATAATCCTTGATTTCTTGGTAGGTAGCTTTCTTCTCCGCATCGGTCAAATCCAGCTCGTCCATATCCAAGTTTATCTCGATATGTTGCTTCGCGTTAAGTTTGGACAATAAACATACCGTCTCGATATGGGCACAGCGGGGGAACATATCCACCGCTTTTGTCGTGTGCAAGACGTAGCCTTTTTCCCGCAGCAGTCCGATATCCCGCGCCAGGGTGGCCGGGTCACAGGAGACATAGACAATGCGTTCCGGCGCCATCTGGGCCATAGCATCCACCACAGCAGGGGAAAGGCCCTTCCGGGGCGGGTCTACCATAATCACCTGTGGTGCGATGCCCTCCCGTGCGAACCGCTCAGCGGCCTGTCCGGCATCGGCACAGAAAAACTCCACATTATCAATGCCGTTACGCTTGGCGTTTTCCCAAGCGTCCGCAATGGCCGCGTCGATAATCTCCACACCATAGACCTTTCCAGCTTTCCGGGCCATACACAGGGTAATGGTACCGGTGCCGCAGTACAAATCCAATGCCGTGGTATTGGCATCCAACTGGGCCAACTCCAGCGCCGTATCATAGAGCCGCTGGGCCTGCTGCCGGTTGACCTGGAAAAAGGACCGGGGAGACAAACGGAATTTCAGACCGCACAGCGTTTCCTCCAAATAGCCCTGACCCCACAGCGTTTCAAAGCGTTCGCCCAAAACACTGTTGCCAGGACGGCGGTTAATATTCCAGACCAGCCCCACCAAATCCGGTACGGCTGCCTGCAACAACTGCAACAGCGTATCCGCCACCTCCGGCGCACCGCCATTGGCCACAATACAGACCAGCGTACCGGCGGATGCCGTCCGCACATAGATATGACGGACCAATCCCCGCTGGGAACCCTCGTCATAGGCCGAAATATTCTCCAGCTCCATCCATTCCATGACGGCGGTTTTCGCCTCGTCGGCCCGCGGGTCCTGAATCCGGCACCGCTGCACCGGCAGGATTTCATGGCTGCGGGCCATATAGAACCCTGCCACCGGCTGGCCAAAGTCACTGGCTCCCACGGGGAACTGGGCCTTATTGCGGTAGCCCTCCATAGTACCCGGCAGGACGGTCACCTCGCCCGGGTCCACGCCGCCAATGCGGCTGATGGCGTCCCGGACCCGCTGACCTTTCAGCCGCAGTTCCTCCTCATAATCCATATGCCAGAAATTGCAGCCGCCGCACCGCTTACCGATGGGACAGGCCCGGTTGACCCGATGGGGGGAGACCTCCAGCAGCTTGACGATATGGCCGTGGGCCGCTGTTTTGCCCACATGATCAATTTCCACCTCCGCCACTTCGCCGGCGATGGCGTCGGTGACAAAGACCGCCATGCCCTCCGGGTGGCGGGCTACGCCCTGGCCCTCGCTGGTATAGCCGGTGATGGTGACGGTGATATGTTCTTTCTTCTTGACCATAGGTTCCCTCCGGTCACTGTGCAGTGATGCCCTGGAGTTCCGTCCAGGGAATTGCAAAGTCCATCACGCCCTCCTGACCCAACGCACCGTCCTGATAGAACACGCAGAAGGCGTCGGGGGTGACGTAGAATTGATCTTTATTAAAGGCACTGTAGGCCAAATCCGACCACTGCTGCGACATTGTCTCGCTGTGGTACGGGTCTTCGCTGATGGAGCGGCGGACCAAATCCACCACACGATTGGTCCACGCCGCTTCGTCCACATTAAAAAAGTCATTGGCCAATAGCAATGCGCCGTCGGACAGTCGGAAGGTTTCCGCCTGCTGCGTGACGGTGCGCTCCTCAGTGTGGGTATTGGTGACAATGGTCTGACGCACAATGGAAAGCCGTTCCGGCGTGTTCTCCTTTACACTAAAATTCGTCATTACATCAAAACTTACATGCTCATTGATGGCCTGTTCGTAAATCTCGCCCCAGCAGAGGTCCTCCAGCTTACCGGTTTGGTTGCTGTAATAGTCGTTTAAAATCGTATCTACGGCACTGTCGCCTGTGGACACCGACGGCATGGTGATCAAATAGGTGACCCGGTCCTCGATGCTGTTTTCTGTCTCCACCACCGTCATCTCCGCGCCCAACTCTCCATTGGTCACAGGGGTGTCTTCTTGGTTGTCCTCTTGTTCCTGATTTTCCTCCGGTGTGTCCGGCTGCTGGGGTGGGGGAGTATCCGGTTCTTCTTCCACCGGTTCCGTAACTGTTTCGTCCGGTATCTCCGGTTCTTCCGGCGTTTTTTCTTTATGGCAGCCGGTGATTCCCACCACCAGCAAAACGGCCAGCAGGGCCGCAAGCAGCTTTTTCATCTGAAATTTCCTCCTTATTGAATGCCCTTTATTTTATCACAGATCCTTCCTTGCGTAAACCGTCCTTGCGGTTTTCCGCCGGGAATCGTATACTGTTGGTATCAAACTGACGAGGTGACGCACTTGTTGACGTATGAACACTGTACCCTTTGTCCCCGTACCTGCGGTGTGGACCGCAGCAGGGGAGAGCTGGGTTTTTGCCGGATGCCGGGCAAAGCTCACGCTGCCCGCGCCGCCCTCCACTACTGGGAGGAACCCATTGTATCCGGCAGCTTCGGTTCTGGTACGGTCTTTTTCTCCGGCTGTACCCTTCGCTGTGGGTTCTGCCAGAACCACACCATTTCCCTGGAGCAGTACGGCGCACCGGTGGACAGCGGCCGTCTCCGGGAAATTTTACTGTCCCTGATTGATGAGGGCGCGCAAAACATCAATCTGGTGACGCCCACCCATTTTCTTCCCGACATACTCCCGGCGCTGACACCCAAACTGCCGGTGCCAGTGCTGTACAACTGCGGCGGCTATGAATCGGTAGAGACGCTGCGGCAGTTGGAGGGTTTGATAGACATTTATTTACCGGACTTCAAGTATTCTGACTGTCGGTTAGCGGCTCAGTTGTCCGGGGCAGGGGACTATCCGGAGGTCGCTGCCGCTGCCATTCTGGAAATGGTCCGTCAGACCGGTCCCTGCCTGGTACAGGATGATCAACTGCTTCGGGGCACCATGGTACGCCATTTGGTATTGCCGGGTTGTGTGGATAATTCGCTGGGTGTTGTCGATTGGTTCGCAGACCACTTTCCTGATGGGTCTATATTCTTCTCTCTAATGGCCCAATACACACCCTTAGGCCCTGTATCCAAAACACCGCCCTTTGACCGGACGGTGACAGAGGAGGAATATGCTGCCGTGGAAAGTTGGATGGAGCTATGCGGCATTGACCATGGCTTTGTGCAGGATTTTGCCGCCGCCCGCCGGGACTATGTGCCGGATTTTGACCTGACTGGCATTTGACATTGCATTTGTTTGATTTTTATGGTATGATGACCATATAAACCGCAGAAAGGGGGCCCATTTATGGCACGAACCAGTACAAAGCAGCAGGATATTTTGGAGTTCCTCCGGGCGTTTACAGCGGAAAACGGGTATGCGCCGTCGGTACGGGAGATTTGCGCCGCTGTGGGCCTTCGGTCCACAGCCTCGGTCCATTACCATTTGGCGGAATTGAAGCGACAAGGTCAGATTGACATTGATGAAAACAAGAACCGGGCCATTACGTTATCGGAAGCCCATCAACCGGGACGTATTCCCATCATTGGTACGGTGGCCGCTGGTATGCCCATCTTGGCCCAGGAAAACATTGAAGGGTATTTGCCCTGGGATGGGGAAGACACCTGTTTTGCCCTGCGGGTTCAGGGCTACTCCATGATCAATGCTGGTATTCTTGACGGCGATCATGTGGTGGTACGGCCCCAATCCACTGCGGACACCGGCGACATTGTGGTGGCGCTGTTGGATGATGAAGCGACGGTAAAGCGGTTCCGCCGGGACACCCACGGTGGTATCTGGCTTTTGCCGGAGAACCCCGACTATCAGCCTTTGGATGGACGGTATGCCAAGATCTTGGGAAAGGTCAAAGCCGTTTACCGGGAATACTGATGTTTCACGTGAAACACATCTACAAAAGATAAGGAACGAACGCTATCGTGTTGATGCAGAAACTTCACCGCAAGGCAGCCTACACGTTATCCGTTGTAACGGCCGCCGCCGCTGTGATTTTCACCGCAGCGGCGGCCACACTATATTTTGACGTTACGCCGGGTGATTGGTATTATACTGAAACAGGACGCCATGGGGCCTCAAATATTCTGGGCGATTTTTACTCCGCACAATCAGATACTTACTCTTTGTCGCCATTTGAATATGTGAATAAACGCAATTTGCTGTTTTTTACCGGTTGGACTGGGAAAGTACAGCTGGATTTCCCGCTATCCGCCGTGGATGCAGTGACGGAGGAACTGGTGGTTTCTTTAAATCGGCGCATGTTGCAGGAGAATGCTCCAAAGGTCATCGCCGAGCTTGGCGAGTCCATTGATGGTATCGAAAAACATCTGACCAACTACGGAAGTTCCATTTACGACTGTTATCAGATCACGACCATTCTGCCCAACAGCAAAAACAATGTACCTGCTGGTGTGGCACTGTCCGGCAAACAGGAATATTACGGCTACTCCTTACAGGTATCCGATATACTGACGCAGGACAGTTGGCACCAAATGGCCGAAGCCACCGGTAAGGACCCATGGCAATGTACCTGGTGGGCCTGGGGTAGGGCAGCCCAATATCTAAAGCTTGCCTATGGACAATCTCTTGTTGACCTTTGCGATGGCGTCACGCTGTTGGGCAATGGCGGCGACTATTACCACACCTTGTCTCCCTACTTTCAAAGCTCTGCCACCATCCCCAAATCCAACTCCATTGTCTCCTGGTCCGGCGGCCAATACGGCCATGTAGGCTATGTGGAGGCGGTGGATGACAACGGCATCTGGGTTTCCATGGCCGACGCCGGGCACGCCTGGAGAGGTATTACATACATACCAAAATCCCATGACCCCGATAATTTATACCCTTTACACTGGTATGGTGAAAGTGAGCGTTGCAACGGGTTTATCTATCTGGATTCCCCAAAATAGCAACAGAATGTTTCACGTGAAACACGCAACGATGTAGTGTTTCACGTGAAACACTTTTTGTTCTGTCCCGTCTATTGGTTGCATTTCCCGCCGTATGGTGGTATAATGGGGAGAACCCGCAATCCCGATTTTTTCGGAATTTCGGGCAAATTCATGTACATTACCCGGCTTGAAAGGAGTTTGCCCATGGGAATGATCCTCTCCGTCGTGAATCAAAAAGGCGGCGTGGGAAAAACTACCTCTGCGGTCAATCTGACCGCAGCCCTCCATTTGGCGGGCAAAAAGGTTTTGCTGTGCGATTTTGACCCCCAGGCCAATTCCACCTCCGGCCTGGGCGTAGACAAGGACGAGCTGGAGACCAGCATCTATGATGTCATCATCAACGGCGCGGACCCCAAATCGGCTGTTGTGGAAACAGAGTGGGGGCATGTCCTGCCGTCGTCGGCATCCCTGTCCGGTGCGGGCATCGAACTGATTTCTATGCCTGATCGGGAACACCAGCTGCGCAAAGCATTGGACGCGCTGCGGGACGACTATGATTACATCTTCGTGGACTGTCCGCCGTCCCTGGAATTGCTGACCCTCAACGCGCTCTGTGCCGCCGATCATATTTTGATTCCGGTCCAATGTGAATATTATGCTTTGGAAGGACTGCGGGATTTGATGACAACGCTTCGGGCTGTCAATCGTTCCCTCAACAAAAAGCTGGACATTTTTGGCGTCATTCTTACCATGTTTGACGGCCGTACCAATCTATCTATGCAGGTGGCCGAAGAGGTCCGGCGGTACTTCCCAGGCAAGGTGTTTGCCACTGTGATTCCGCGCAATGTGCGGCTGTCCGAGGCGCCCAGCCATGGAATGCCCATTATGGCCTATGACCGATTCAGCCGCGGCGCTGAAAGCTACAACGCTTTGGCGCAGGAATTTTTGAAGAAGGAGAGACGTTGATGGCCGAGAAGAAAGGCGGTAAGGGCCTGGGCAAAGGTCTGGGCGCTCTGTTTGGCGATATGACGCCGCCCACCGATGAGCCCCAGCAGCCCGATCTGCAATTGCCCTTGCAGAAAATTGAGCCCAATCCCAATCAGCCCCGAAAGAACTTTGACGAGGCGGAGCTGCAGGCGTTGGCCGACTCCATCGCCATCCATGGCGTCATTCAACCCCTGACCGTCCGCAAAGGGGACAACGGATTCTATCAGATTATCGCCGGTGAGCGCCGGTGGCGGGCCGCCCGTCTGGCCGGTCTGGACACGGTACCGGCTGTGATTATAGAAGCCGATGACGAAAAGGCCACGGAGCTGGCACTGATTGAAAACCTCCAGCGCCAAGACCTGAATCCGGTGGAAGAAGCCCTGGGTTATCAGAAGCTCATTGAGGAATACGGCATGACCCAGGATTGGGCCGCTCAGCGGGTGGGAAAATCCCGTCCCACAGTGGCCAATGCCCTGCGTCTTCTGGCTTTGCCCGAGGACTTGCTGCAAATGGTGGCCGATGGCCATTTATCACCGGGCCACGCCCGAGCGGTATTGACACTGAAGGATGAAAAGCAGCAGCGGGCCGCCGCGCAGAAAATCGCGTCCTTGCAGCTGTCGGTGCGGCAGGCGGAACTGATGTGCCGTTCCATGGCGCGGGAAGCCCCGGTGGAAGAACCGTCCAAACCCCTGACCGTGGACTATATTGCCGAGTGTGCCAAGCAGTTGTCCAAGCAACTGGGCCGCGGCGTAAAGATTACCAACGGAAAACGTAAGGGCCACCTGGACATTGAGTTCTACGGCCCCGATGACCTGCAACAGCTGTTGGATGCTCTGGAGCAGCTGCAAGGCAAGGAGGCAACAACATGACCGAGCAATCGAAGCCCCAGGAGCAGAACGAATCCACAGTAGCGCAGCCAGCACCGGCAGATCCGGCCAAGGACCGGGCGCCCATTTCCGACGAAAAGCGCACCGCCCTGCTGCGGTATATGGCCATTTTGTTTGGTGTCGCCTTTTTGCTGGTGCTGCTGACGTTTATGATTCAGCTGCGGGACTCCAAGCAGACCATCTCTGAGTTGAACAAATCCAATGCCAGCGCCCTGCAAAACGCCGGAAAGCTGCAAGACGAAAACCAAGCCTTGTCCGCTGCCAATGCCACGTTGGAAGTCCAGGTGGAAGATCTGGAAGCCCAGGTGGAGGATTTGGAGGAAAGCAAAGAGCGGCTGGAAAAGACCCAGTCCCAGCTGGAGCAGGAGTTGGAGGACGCCAATCAGAAGGTGACCGACACCCAGACCGCCTATGTGCTGTTGGCCCAGGCCAAAATAGCCGCAGCGGAGGAAGACAGCGAAACCCTGTCCACGGTTCTGGAGCAGCTGAATCCCCTGGTGGAACTGCTGACCGCCGATGACCAAGCTACTGTAGCCCAGATGCAAACTCAGCTGGACGAAGCCCAATAAGGGCGGAAACACTATCAAAACGGCGGCCATGCCGCCCCAACATAGGAGTGAATTCTTGTGATTGATATCAAGCGCATTAAGGACAATCCCGAGGCCGTCAAGGCCGGTTATCGGGCCAAGGAAGTGGATTGCGACGAAGCCGTAGACCGCATTTTGGAACTGGATGCGGCCCGCCGTGCCGCCATTGCCGAGACCGAAGCCATGAAGGCGGAGCAGAACAAGGTCTCCAAGCAAATTCCCCAGCTGAAAAAGGCCGGTGAAGACGTGGCCCCCATCTTTGCCCGTATGGGTGAGCTGAAAACCGCCATTGCCGCCAACGACGAAAAGTTGGGTACCATTGAAGCCGAGTACTGGACCCTGATGCTGAGCCTGCCCAACCTGCCCGACCCGGATCTGACCCCCGGCGGCAAGGAAAACAATGAGCCCTTGCGCTACTATGGTGAACCCCACCAGTTTGACTTCGAGCCCAAGCACCATGTGGACCTCTGCACCGACCTGGGCCTTATTGATTATGAGCGCGGCGTAAAACTGGCCGGCAGCGGTTTCTGGCTGTACAAGGGCATAGGCGCCCGTCTGGAGTGGGCGCTGCTCAACTACTTTATGGACTGCCATCTGGCCGACGGCTATGAAATGGTGATGCTGCCCCATATGCTGGAGTACAAGTGCGGCGAAACTGCCGGTCAGTTCCCCAAGTTTGCCGATGAGGTTTACAAAATCGAGAACCCCACCGACGACCGGATGCACTTTATGCTTCCCACGGCAGAGACGGCTCTGGCCTCCCTGTACCGTGACGAGATTTTGCCCGAATCCATGCTGCCCCGGAAGTTCTTTGCCTACACGCCCTGCTTCCGTCGCGAAGCCGGTTCCCATCGTGCCGATGAGCGCGGCATGGTTCGTGGTCACCAGTTCAACAAGATTGAAATGTTCCAGTACACCCTGCCGGAGAAGTCCGACGAAGCTTTTGAGGAACTGGTTACCAAGGCTGAAAACCTGGTCAAGGGTCTGGGCTTCCACTTCCGTACCGTGAAGCTGGCCGCCGGCGACTGCTCGGCTTCCATGGCCCGCACCTACGACATCGAGATTCAAATTCCCTCCATGAACGGCTACAAGGAGGTTTCCTCCGTATCCAATGCCCGGGATTATCAGGCCCGCCGCGGCAATATTCGTTTCCGCCGCGAAGCCACCGGCAAGCCGGAATTTGTCCACACCCTCAACGGTTCCGGTCTGGCCACCAGCCGCATCTTCCCCGCCATGGTGGAGCAGAACCAGCGGGCCGACGGCTCCATTGTCGTTCCCGAGGTCCTGCGCAAGTACCTGGGCGGCATCGAGGTCATCGAAAAGAAATAAGCGAACCAAGATACAGAAATCCCGTTGTTTCCAGTGGAAGCAACGGGATTTTGTGTTTTAAAATTTTTTAACGATGCGCTGTGGTGGTCTCATCCTTCGGCGTGGATTCTGCCGCACTTGTCCGGGTCACCAATACCAAATCAATGATATTGTCACCCTCATAATCAAAAATACTCAGCACATCCTGAGGCTCTAACAGATCAATGGCGGCACGGTTGACCCGCTCATAGTTGATATAATAGGTGGTATCGTTGCCAAATTTCAAATTGCCGTACTTCATAACGACGGGAAGTTCCGACGCATGCAGATTCCCAGCACTGTAGCCTGTGTCCTTTACCACCTGGGGAACGCCGTAAATACGGTTATAATCCTCAAAGAATCGGGCATACACCGTCACATTGCAGCCCACCAGGGACATGTCATTGGCCACCTGTTCGCTGACCTCAAAATCCTTGGTATATCCGGCAATGTGCAGCAAATTGCCATCCAGCGAGCCGCCGCCCCGCAGGTCCACCTGCGCGTTGGCCTCCACGACGCCCACCACGGGAATGACCTTGAACCGGTATTGCAGCAGCGAGACCGGCTCCATCATTTCATCCAATATGTACACCATACTGCCGTCCTGCTGCTCCACCTGCACCGGGCATTGCAAAGCATTGCTAATTAACAGGCAGGCCTGCTGCCGCGTCACATAGAGGTCCCGGGCCAGCGTGTAGCCGTTATAAATGCCCAGCGCGTCAGCGTCCTCATCCACGGCCTCGGCCCAATTGTCGCCCACATAGGCGCTGCTGTCCTGGCCCAGGACCACCAGCAACGCCTTGGCCAGTTCCCGGGCGGTCACATAGTCTTTGGGGCGGAACTGACCGTTATAGCCGCCCAGAATTCCCTGTTCGGCACAGTATTCGATATAGTCATTGGCCCAGGTGTCGGCCGTATCGGTGTAGCTGCTGGTGGTGTACTGCGGCACCGTGTCTTCCCGCAGGAACGAGGCAATTTTGGCAATCTCTGCACGGGTAATGGGGTCATCGGGGCGGAAGCTGTTGTCGGCATAGCCGCCGACCACACCCAGGGATGTGAGAATGGATACCTGGGACTGATAATCCACCTGATTCCAGTCGGTAAAGTCAAAGGCGGACGTCTCCACCGCCGCAGCGCCTGCGGACAGAGCGAGAGCCAGTGTCAATGCGAGAAAACAACGTCGTAGGGTTTTCACGGCGGGACCTCCTTGTAATAATTTTCTAATTTCTGCACAGGGAATCCCCGGCAACACAGTCAGTATACCCCTTTTTTGAACCTTTCGTCAACAAAATCGGCCAACTTGTAATGAAACCGTAACATTCCGCCGTCCCTGGTTTCGACCGAATAAGACAGCCTTGGACCATTTGTTAAATATTCATAAGTTTTGTGGAAATACAAAATAAATCTTGTAATATTCCACCATTTGCCGTATACTATAGGTAGCAAAGGGGGATTGTCCTATGATTATTACCATTGACCGTAAATACGGCTCCGGCGGCCGTATGGTGGGCGAAAAGCTGGCCAAGCTGCTGGGTTACCGCTTCTATGACCGGGAGCTCCTGAAGATCGCAGCCCGGGAGAGCGGCATGCATGAGGATGTGGTGAGCCACTTTGACGAGCGGCCTGCCGGGTCCCTGCTGTACAGCACCTTCCTTTATGCCACCATGCCCGTCACCGACGCCCTGCCGCTGAATCAAAAGCTGGCCTTCGCCCAGTTTGATGTCATCCGCCGTGTGGCCCAGGATGGTGACTGTGTCATCGTCGGACGGTGCGCCGACTATGTGCTGCAGGAACAGCACGATTGCTTCAACGTCTTTGTGACGGCCTCTACCGATGTTCGCCGTGAACGCCTGGTAAAATACTACGGCATCCCCAGTGAGCTGACTGACAAGACCATCAAAAAAGAAGATAAGATGCGTTCGGAATATTACAATTTCTTCACCCAGCGCAAGTGGGGCGACGCCTCCAACTATCATATGACCGTGGACACGGGCCGCTTTACGCTGGATGGTGCCGCCGCTCTGCTGGCCGACGCCGTTCACCGTCTGGAAGCCCTGTAACAGCCCCTCTCCGCGACCTGCCGGAGCGGAGTTACCCTGTTGCACCAGTTTCCCAACCTGCTTCTTCTTTGTTTCCCTACCCATATTCCAACCTCTGTTTACCTACCTCATTTCTCCTTCCACCCTGTATCCCATTGATCCCGCCCGCTCCGGCAGGCCGCATCTCTGGTTTGGAACAGAGAGAGGCAAAACAACATTACGGCAAAAAAGGCCGCCGTCCACCACCCGCTATTGGGTGGAGACGGCGGCCTTTTCGGCGTTGCCGCGGAGATTGCGCCATCTGCGGATGGCACTGGGAACAAATGGGGTGTTTCGCCCGCTGCGGCGGGCGACCGG
>LBJMR02800__coassemble_1221_pt1 | contig 12734 bp, 17 predicted proteins | sample LBJMR02800__metabat2_high_PE_031 | metagenome-assembled genome bin LBJMR02800 | reverse complement strand
ACAGTATCGGACATTGTAATTACCTACCTTTTAGTAAGCATATATTCCAGCGCCACCATCATTCTAAGATGGGAGTCATTACTGCCCAGGGTGAGTACCACGTCGAGTTGTTTTTCGGCAACAAAAAAAGCGGAGGATGTAGGTTCTACATACTCCGCTTGTGAGGAAATATCCAGTTGTTCAAAGAAACCGAGCTGTGCTTCGCCCGGTTCCGGGGCGGTCATGCGTAGACCAGTTGGGGCAGAACGATCTCCTCCGCTGATGCCTTAAAGTTATTCATCAAGCCCACCCAGCGCATCTGATCGGTGGCTTTCATCTCCTCGTTTACGCCCTCGGCTTCCGCCATATGCCGGACGATCTGATCCACCATCTCGTGGGCCTGCCGGTCGATCTCCCGCAGATACGGATACAGCTTGCAGGTCATCAACATCTGCTCGTACTGAATCGGGCGATGCTCCTTCAGATACGTCTTATGCAGCATCCCGTACTTGCCCAGGGGCGGCGCTTCTTCCTCCTCCGGCGGGAGGGCCAAATCCGGATAGTAATAGTCCCCGATCTTTGTGTACGTTAGTTCTGCCATGAGTATCGCGCTCCTTTCGCTCTGTAGGGGTGTGTTCTTTTCACGCCTATCATACACCATATCCGGCAGTTTGGCAAATTCTGCACTGCGTTCCAGACGAATGACAGTGCGGCCAATCTCCAGCAGAACCATCTTTGAGATGGAGTTGGAGGCATTGCCTAAATCCACACCATCCTTATGGTGCAGAACCTTATCCTGTGGTGTAAAGGGTTGGCCGGTAATGATTTTTCCCATAATCGTTACCAAGGTAGTGTTCAGTTCGTCCGGCTGCTCCCAGCCAAGTAGCTGGGTGAGATTGTCCTGTGCATCCGCATCGATAAGAAGAACTCGTTTACCTTGCCGAGAAAGAGCAATGGCCAGACTTGCGGCTGTGATGGTTTTCCCGACATTGCCTTTCTGATTTGCCAGTGCGATTGTTTGCATGTTTGGCACCTCCGTTTCGTTTATTGGCCAGTTCCCAAAAGAGAGAGGGACGTTATTATTCTTTTTTCGGGAAGTAATCTTTCCTTACTCTGGTCAGTATCGCTACGGTAAAATGAGAGCTGCTCAGCTTCATGACCGTAGTAATAGGAAAACTTCAGAGCCAAAATAATTACCTCCTATTCAAAAAAGAGAACGTATCGAATGCGCACTCCTCGCATGGATGGATAAAGCCCAGAAGTCCTTCTACTAAAAGACTTCTGGGCTTTGTTTACAACAGATTTCAATAAAATTCGGCTATTCTTGAACTTTTTTAGGCACTAAAATTTTAGCCTTATAGATAATGTCCAAATGTCGGTTATAGCCATCCACCCGCACGGAGCCGGAAAGCAGATTGGATTTGCCATCCTCACGGGATTTGTCCTTTGCTATAACACTTATTCATGATATGCGTCACCAGACGCAGATTCCGCTCGATGAGTACGTTGCGGGCCGCCAGATCGCCCTGGGCGGCCAGTTCCAGATAGTGACGTTCCTCCTGCGCACTCAGCGGCTTGGGGAAGGAGCCGCCGGACCCGGAGAGGCGCAGGGTTTGCAGCATACCGCTGAGTATCAGCCATGCGGCGGCTGACAGCATATGCCTCACCTCCATGATAGCATCCTATTCGGCAACCGCTCGTCCCCATGTATGGAGGCTGTGCTGCCGCATACGGTATCCTATTCCGGAGGGGCGGACTGTGTGCTTGACCACAGAAAACCGTCCGGGATTTTTCAGAGTTTGCGGCCCATCAGGCCGTGGTGATTGCAGTAGAGATACAGATACCCGCCCCGCTGGAGCCGGAACCGGCAGGCGGCAGGGCCTTCCGGGTACAGCTTGACCAGCTGGAACCGGTCCGGCGTCACATAGGCCAGAAAGGAGAGATGGTGGGTCTTGGTCATGGGATGGTCAACGGTCACATAGTGTTCATCCTCCACCGGCTCCATGGTAATGGTATGGGCGTTGTCCGGTTCTTCCGCCTCCAGCGGGGGCAGGGTGACGCCGCAGCAGCTAACCACCGCTTCCCCGGTGGTGTGAATCACGTTGCCGCAGATGGGACAGACGTAGAATCGGGAGCGCAGCAGATTGGCCGAACGGTTTCGATTGACAACGGTATCACCGGAAAGCAGCTCCATCACCGAAACGCCCAGAGCGGCGGACAGGGGCTCCAATAATGTGAGATCTGGAAATCCCTTGGCCGTTTCCCATTTGGAAACAGCCTTGTCACTGACGTCCAGCAATTTGGCCAGACCGGCCTGGGTCAATCCTCTTGCTTCGCGCAGCCGCCGGATGGTGCTGCCGGTTACATAGGCATTCATACAATTCCTCCATACTGTGATGTGATTTGTCCCTATGATAGCAGACCGTCCGGCCCGGTACAACCTACGCCTGGTAGAGACGGCGGAATATACAAAAAGGCATGGCCTGTCATTTGGCCATGCCTTTGCCATTTGCGGCGACATTGATTTATCGAATCTCCTGTTCCAGTGCGTCGAATTCCGGAGTGGAGAAAAACTCTCCCAAGGTGATTTCCAGCCCGTCACAGAGCATTTTGATGGTCAGCAGCTTGGGGTTCCGGCTTTTACCGTACAGGATATTTTTAATACTGGAGGGCGGCAGTGCGCAAAGTGCAGCCAGCTGATTGATGGAGATACCACGTTCTCCACACAGAGACAAAATGCGGTTTCGTACAGCGGTTACAGTATCCATAAACCATCACCTGTTAAAGTTATGGGTCCAACCCGGCAAAAAACTCGTCATAGGAACAATCGTACAATTTACGCAGTTCCAGAAGCACACTGACCCGAATATTCAGCTCACCGGATTCGTATTTTGCATAGGTGGTTCGACCGATATCGCAGCCCCGCCGTTGCAGTTCGGCACAGAGTTTCTCCTGGGATAACTCTTGTTCCATCCGCAGCCGACGCAGATTGTCGCCCATGCAGCGGTCCCGACGCAATTTCTGTTCCATGATGTCACCTCTATGGGACCAGAATCATTGAGTGTAAAAACCGCCGGAGGGATGCTCCGGCGGCAAAGATAAGTAAGGTTAGTGTCCCGACGGCTTGGTGTCCACCAGCTCCTTCTCCGTGGTCAGGTCCGCATGGAGCAGGACGCTGAACAGGATACCCAGCGGAATCAGCGTTACCCACAGGGCCTTTCCCAGGAACAGACGGCAGCAGACGGTACCGATGACCGCACCGCCCACAAAGTACACCAGCATCAGAAAATGCTTGTACAGCTTTTGACGGTGGGCCTTGTTGGAATCCCGGAGATGGCGCAGCTCCATAGCCAATCCAATGCCAATCTGGCGCACATGGTTGGTTGCGAAAGTAGTTGCCATGGGCGTACCCTGGGCCTGCCGGAAGGTATTATACTGCATGGAAGCAATAAAATTGATGGCCACCTGCGAAATCTGCACCGGGGCCGTCTCCGGAAGGAATCCCAGCACCAGCACCACCACCATTTCAATGGCGATTAGCAGCGTATCCCACCGCATGGGCAGGTGACGCTTGACGGGGTTGGGCAGCAGCTCCGAGAAAAACGCGCCCAGCGTATACGCGGTAATGGGAATCAGATAGTAAAGGCCATGCCGCCAGTTGCCCTGGCCGAAGGCCATGCCCATCAGGACAATGTTACTGGTTTGGGCGTTACAGAATACATTGCCCCGCAAAACGTAGGTGAATGCCCCCAGAAACCCTGCCACGCCGATGAGCAGGAAGTAAATCCAGTTGCGTTCACACATGAGGTAATACCGGTCGGTTTTTGCTGGGGCCGGTGAGAGCGTTTGTTCCAAGGAGCGGTCCTTCTTTCTGTGGGAGTGTGGGAGGAAGAATGGCCCCGGCACCCGCCCCGCAGGGGCGGAGCCGGGGCCATTGCGGCTGCCATGCAGCCGCGGGGGATTGCGCCATCTGCGGATGGCGCTTGAGGACGATAAGGGAATTTCGCCCGCTGCGGCGGGCGACCAGAGGCGCTGCCTCTGGACTCCGCATTTTTTTTGTTATGGGGTGTGCCACCACCCGTGTGTCTGCGTCGGTCGCCGGTCCTTTTGCGCCATGGCCGCAGTGCGGTTTCTTGCCATACATACAGTATGCCTGCAAAACCGCACTTTGCCCTGACACAAAAATCCGCGCCGACCGTTCTTGCCAACGGGTGGCGGCACACCCAAAATCGAGTAAAACTTTTAATTAGCGGATGGCATCCTGCAACTGATGCAGGTCTTCTGCGTCGGGGTGGGACAAAGCCGCGTCGAAGTTCTCCAGCATTTGGGTCCGGCGGGGGCTGTCCTCCATGGCTGCATACCGCTGCCGCACGGTCATAGGCATACGGCCCTGGCACAGATGGTGGCCCAGCACCGTCACACCGGCGGGCAGCAGCGTTTCCACCCGATGGGCAATCTGCTCAAAATACTCGGCGCTGCCGCCGAACCCGGCGGTGCCGAACAAAAATACTTCCTGATTGCTCAGCTGGGCCAGAAAGGCGGCGGTATCGCCGTCACAGGTGCCCTTATCGGTCCAGAAGCCGATGTACAGCCGTTGTGCGGCCAGAGCCGCCGCGTCCGGCGGGCCGAAATAGCAGCAGTCCTCCGGCGGAAGCACCTCCCGAATGGCATCGGCCAGGGCCTTGGTATTGCCGGTGCGGCTGCTGTAAACAATAGCGTATGACATGTTGTGCATCTCCTTATGATGTCGGATGCCTCTTTACGTTCTCTTTATGCTGCAACAGTATACCGCCGCCCGGTGGAAAAGTCAAGGTATTGCGCCGCCGGTGCCGTTGGAGTATAATATAAAATAGTATCTGATATGCAGGAGGCCGTCATGGGAAAGTTCTGGGGACACCTATCCACCATCACCAGGCACCGGACCTTGGTGATGATTCACTGTTTCAAAGTGGGGCTGTATTGGCGTGGTCTGACCCACGATTTGTCCAAATATTCTCCCACGGAGTTTCTGGTGGGCGTCCGCTACTACCAGGGCAACCGCAGCCCCAACACGGCGGAGCGGGAGGACAAGGGTGTGTCCACGGCGTGGATGCATCACAAGGGCCGCAACAAACATCATTTTGAGTACTGGACCGATTTACAAATTGGAACCCGTCAATATGTGCCGGTGCCCATGCCCACGGAATATCTGGTGGAGATGTGTATGGACCGGATTGCCGCCTGCAAGACGTACAACGGCGCGGCCTACACCTGTGCCGACCCGCTGCACTATTTGGAGCGGGCCATGGAGTCCTCCCTGATGCATCCGGACACCATGCGGAAAACCCAGTTTCTATTGAGTATGCTGGCCGAGCGGGGAGAGGACGAGACCTTCCGCTATATTCGGAACCATGTGCTGCGGGGGGAGGATTTCGCCGCCGCGGCCCCACAGAAATGAGGAACCTATGCAGAAAACGTATATCACCACCATGCCCGACAAGGCGGGCGCGTTTCTCAAAGCCAATCAGATTATTGCCGGTCACGGCGGTAATATTGTTCGGGTCAGCTATAACAAGGCCGTAGACCTGCACACGCTGTTTTTGGACGTGGAGGCCGATAAAAAGCAGTTACAGAAAATCACCCAAGACCTGGGGGACATCGGCTATCTGGCCAATGAGAATAAGATTCCCCAGCGGGTCATGCTGGTGGAGGTGCGGCTGTTGGATGTGCCCGGCGCCCTGACGCCGGTATTGGAGCTGTTGCAGCGGCACCATATCAATATCTCGTACCTCAACGCCCAGCAGAGCGGCACGCCGTACCAGCAGATGCGTATGGGCCTGTATATTGAGGAACCCGCCGTTATGAAACAGCTGTTGGATGAAATGTCGGCCATCTGTGATGTAAAGATTCTGGAATACAGTGTCACCGAGAAGATTCTGGACAGCACGGTGTTTTATATTGAGTTTGCCAATGAAATGCGGGACATTCTGGGACTGGACCGGCGGCAAACCAACCAGTTTATCATTGAATCCAACCGGATTATGCAGATGTTGGACGGCAAGGACCAGGCGCCCTTCAAATCCTTTGACTATATCCGCCGGTTTGCCCGATTTATCGCCGGTCATCGCGGCAGCAATTACCAACCCATTATCAGCCAGCGGCGTATGAGTCCCCAGGTCATGGGATATATTGTGGAGCCGCCCTGCGGCAGCAATACGTATTTGCTGGACGACGGCAAGGAATTGCTGTGCATCGACGGCGGATTCCGGTGCTTTTTGCCGGAATTGCAGCCCATTCTGGAGAGTATGATTCCCGGCTTTTCCACCCGGAAAAAGACCGTGGCGCTGACCCATGGCGATATTGACCATACGGGCCTGCTGTCCATTGCGGACCGGGTGCTGCTCAGTGAGAACTGCTATCGGAATTTCGTTTTGGAGCGGGAGGGGAAAGCCGATTACCGGGAGCAGAACCCCCTCCACGCGCCGTATTGCTGCCTCAGTAAGATTATCACGGGCTATACGCCGCCGGAGCTGGACCGGATGGAGATTATCGGGCGGAAGCTGGACGGGAAAACTCTGTCTCATATCGGCGCGCTGGACTTTGCCGACCTGCATTTTGAGGTCTACGAGGGGAACGGCGGCCATGTCCGGGGAGAGACGGTCTATGTGGATACGGAAAACCGGCTGATGTTCAGCGGGGATAATTGGGTGAATATCAAGGGATTTTCGGAGGACCAGATGGCGTTTAATAAGCTGGCGCCGTACCTGATGACCAGCGTCAATATGGATTCCAAGGAGGCCACCGCCTGCCGGAAGCAGCTGCAAAAATGGGCAAAAGGGATGTTTGTCTGCCCCGGTCATGGGATGTGGTTCGAGGCAGCCGCTAAATAAAAAGTTGTACTCGATTTTTGAGAAAATCGAGTACAACTTTTTATTTTGGGTGCGGTGGTTATTTGCCGCAGGACTTACAATAGGGGGCCAATGTACACTGGTCACACTTGGGGGAACGGGCCGTACAGACGGCCCGCCCATGGAGCACAATCCGATGACAAAAATCCGAGGTTTCCTCCTTGGGCAGCACCTTCCACAACTGCTGTTCCACCTTCACCGGGTCCTTGCCCTTGGCCAGACCCAATTTATTGGTAATCCGGATGCAATGGGTGTCGCAGACCACGGCGGGCTGATGGTAAATATCTCCCAGCAGCAGATTGGCCGTTTTCCGGCCCACGCCGGGCAGCTTCAAAAGGTCCTCCATATTGTCCGGCACCTTTCGGTCAAAGTCGCTGCGGAGCATCTGACAGGCCAGCACAATGTCACGGGCCTTATGGCGGTAGAAGCCGCAGGTCCGGACATATTCCTCCACCTCGGCAATGTCCGCGTCGGCGAAATCGTCCAGGGTGGGGAACCGCTCAAACAGCGCCGGGGTGACCAGATTCACCCGCGCGTCGGTACACTGGGCCGACAGCCGCACGGCAATCATCAATTCATAATCCTTCTGATAGTGCAATGCACACAGGGCATCGGGGTAGGCGACTTTCAGCGCTTCGATGATGCCCGCCACCCGTTCATTCATTCTCATGGTAAATTCCTCATTTTCTATCAATGGTTTTTCACCATCATACCACAAGTTTCGACCGGTGGAAAGATTGCGTTTTTTGGAAGACAAGGATATAATATATAGAATTGCTACAGGAGGTGGTTTTTGTGTATCGACCCCTGGCCGACGCCATCCGGCCCCAAACGCTGGAGGATGTCTTCGGTCAAGACCATATTCTGGCCCCTGGGGCCATGCTGCGCCGGATTATTGAATCCGGCAGCATCCCCAATCTGATTTTCTACGGACCGTCCGGCGTGGGCAAAACCACCGTGGCCAATATCATCGCCAACCGCACGAAACGAAAACTGTGCAAACTCAATGCCACCACGGCTTCCTCCCAGGATATCCGGGACATTGTGGCCCAGCTGGGTACCATGATGGCCCCCAACGGCATTTTGCTCTATCTCGATGAGATTCAGTATTTTAATAAGAAGCAGCAGCAATCCCTGTTGGAGCACATCGAAAACGGCAATATCACCCTCATTGCCTCCACCACGGAAAACCCCTATTTCTACATTTATAATGCCATTTTGAGCCGGTCCACGGTTTTTGAGTTTAAGCCCATCACCCCCGAGGGGGCTTTGCAGGCAGTCCAGCGGGCCAAATCGTATCTGGAACAGCGGGACGGCGTCACCTGCACTGCCGAGGAGGGGGCCTGGGAGCATGTGGCCACGGCCTGCGGCGGCGATCTCCGCAAGGCCATGAACGCCGTGGAGGTATTGTTCTCCACCGGCAACGACGGCAACGGCTCCGTCCATATCACCCTGGACGATGCCAAAGCCATCACCCAGAAGTCCGCCATGCGTTACGACCGGGACGGCGACAGCCATTACGACATTCTCTCAGCCTTTCAGAAATCCATCCGGGGCTCCGACCCCAACGCCGCCGTCCACTATCTGGCCCGGCTCCTGGAGGGCGGCGATCTGGCGTCGCCCACCCGGCGGCTGCTGGTCATTGCCGCCGAGGACGTGGGTCTGGCCTATCCCCAGGCCATTGCCGTGGTCAAAGCCTGTGTGGACGCGGCGTTCCAGCTGGGTCTGCCCGAGGCCCGGATTCCGTTGGCCGAAGCGGCCATCTTCCTGGCAACCTGCCCCAAATCCAACTCAGGCATCTGCGCCATCGACGCGGCCATGAAAGATTTGAAGCACGGCAAAACCGGTGAGATTCCCGCCCATTTGAAGGATTGCCACTACGGCGGCGCGGCCAAGCTGGGCCGGGGCCTGACGTACCAGTATGCCCACGATTTCCCCAACCACTACGTCCAGCAGCAGTATTTACCCGACGAGCTGAAAGATGTGGTTTACTACGAGTACGGCCCCAACAAGACGGAGCAGGCCGCCAAACGGTATTGGGATGCCGTCAAGGGGTCAGCGGGGGAAGACGGTCCGTAGTCTGGCATTGGACGGGCTGTATTCCCAGTATTCCAGATGGCCCTCGGTCTGGGTGTAACGGAGGACCGGCGGCGGCAGCAGCGCCGGGTCCAGGGTGTCGAGAATGCTCAGCTTGATTTTTTGCCGGTCCGGCAGAATGGCTTTGATGTAGGCCGATACCACCTGACCGGGATGCAGCGTGTCGTCGGCCTCGGCCAGACCGGAGAGATTGGGCGTCAGCTCCAGAAAGACGCCATAGGGCTGAATGCTGCGGACAATGGCGGGGACTGTCTGACCGGTCTGGAACCGGGCGGCGTTTTCCTCCCAGGTGCCCAGCAGCTCCTTGAGGGTCACGGTGACGCGGCCCGCGTCCAGGTCTTGACGCTGGAGGACCACATACAATTCTTGTCCCACGACAAACCGGTCGCTGCCATGGCTGATGCGGGAAACGGAGATGTTTTCTAGCGGCAGCAGCGCCGGAACGCCGCAGCCTACGTCGCAGAACACGCCGAAGGCGGTGGTATTGGTCACCACGGCGGGCAGAATGTCGCCGGGCTTTCGCTCATACAGCAGATGGTGGAGGGCGTCCCGCTGGACGGCGGTCCGGGACAGGACAATGGGGCCGTGGTCGGGGATGGCTTCAATGCGGCAGCAGACGGCCTTACCCACCCGGCTGAGAATGGCGATTTCTCGGACGGTGCCCTCAGCGATGCCCAGGGCCGCCCGGTCACGGGGGATGACGGCGGGGAGCCCGCCCAGGGACAAATGGAGATTGTGGTCCTCATCGCACCAGAGGGCGGGGACCGTCAGCACAGCGCCCTGCTCCATCCAGCGGCGCAGCTGCTCCAGGGTCACGGCGTCCAGGGGCGTGGGGGCCTGCATGGACTCCGGCAAATACGGTTGCATAGGATTCCTCCCTTTGTTTTTCCCATACTATGCAGGGAAAGAGGAAAGGGTTTTTGACAAGAGACAGGAGGAAGAAATATGGACATTCGATTGGGAGATATCCTCGTTATGAAGAAGCCCCACCCCTGTGGAGAAAAGAAGTGGCTGGTGCTGCGTACCGGTATGGACTTCCGGCTCCGCTGTACCGGCTGCGGCCATGAGGTGATGCTGCCCCGCAGCAAGGCGGAAAAAAATATCCGGGAAGTTCTGCGCGACAGCGACGGAAAAGCCTGACGGATGCTGCGCGGTCGTGACGGGAACGGCGCGGCGGCGTGACAATTTGATAGAAGATGACGAGCGAACGGTCGCACTTCCTACGGGAAATGCGACCGGTTTTTTTGCCCTCCGGGGCTATACTTTGTCCAGGAAGGCAGGGGGTGCAGCGGTGACCATCTATGTGGACGGATTGTTTTTGCTCAATACGGTGCTCAATGGCCTGCTGCTGCTGGGGACGGCCCGGCTGGGCGGTGCGGCGGTGGTCTGGTGGCGCATCGTCCTGGGAGCCGTGCTGGGCGGCGGATATGCCGTGGCGGCGCTGGTGCTGCCCTGGCCGGCGGTGTCCGGTCTGGCCGGAAAACTCCTGTCGGCGGCGGCCATGACCGTATGTGCCTTTGGGTTCCGGCGGCAGACGGTAAAGCTGGGCGGCGTCTTTCTGGCCCTCAGCGCCGCCCTGGCCGGGGTGGTTCTGGCGGTGGTGGAAATCATGGGTACGGGGCTGATGCTGGTGGACGGCGGGGCGTACTATCCCGTCAGCGGGAAGGCGCTGCTGCTGACGGCGGCGGCGGTGTACGTCCTCAGCCGGACCGTGTTCGCTCAGCTGGTGCGCCATACCGGCGGTGAGGTCTTTCCGCTGGAGCTTCGCTCCGGCTCCAAGGCCGTCAAGCTGACGGCCCTACGGGATACGGGCAACACTCTGCGGGACCCGGTGACCAATGAGGAAGTGGTGGTGGCCGAGTGGCAGACGGCACGGGGCTTGCTGCCGCCGGAGGCGGCGGCGCTGGTGGACGCGGCGGCGCTGCGGAATCCGGCGGAGCTGCTGCCCCGGCTGCTGACGGCCATGCCGTCGGGAAAATGGCGATTGATTCCCTTTCGGGCCGTAGGCGTCAGCGGCGGCATGCTGCTGGCCATGCGGTGCGATGCGTTGCGCATAGGCAAACGGACCGTCCGGGGCGGCGTGGTGGCCTTTTCGCCCACCCCCGTTTCCGACGGCGGCGGATATACAGCGTTGATAGGAGGCAGCATATGAAAGCAATGGTATGGAATTGGCTGGTGCGGCTGGGGGTGGTCCAGCCGGGGAAAATCATGTACATCGGCGGCAGCGACGTTCTGCCCACGCCGCCAAAAGGGGAGGAGGAGCAGGAATTGCTGCGCCGTCTGGCGGAAGGGGACGAGGGGGCAAAGTCCACACTGATTGAGCGGAATCTGCGTTTGGTGGTGTATATCGCCCGGCGGTTTGAGAATACGGGGGTCAATATCGAGGATTTGATTTCCATTGGAACCATCGGGCTGATTAAAGCCGTGGGGACCTTCCGGCCGGACCGGAATATCAAGCTGGCAACCTATTCGTCCCGGTGCATCGAAAATGAAATCCTCATGCACATTCGGAAAATCTCCGGTCAGAAGGCCGAGGTCTCTCTGGATGAACCCATCAATACCGATTGGGACGGCAACGAGCTGCTTCTGTCGGACGTGCTGGGAACCGATGGGGATACGGTGGTGCGGCCCATGGAGGAGCGGGTGGATTTGCAGCTGCTCCATCAGGCGTTGGAGCGGCTGTCGGAGCGGGACCAGCGCATTGTCACCATGCGGTTTGGATTGGGGGGCCGCCGGGAGCAGACCCAAAAGGAGGTGGCCGATTCCATGGGCATTTCCCAGTCCTATATCTCCCGGCTGGAGAAGCGGATTATGGTGCGTCTGCGGCGGGATATTCTGCGGCAGACCACTGTATGATATCGAAAAAGGACGTATCGATAAAGAAAGATGGAAATGGGGATTGCCAAAGGGGCGCGTCGATGGTATAATAACAAACAAGTGGCGGAAGGGAAAACCGCCACTATGTTTTGTGCAAGGGGTGTGTCTGTCATGGCGCGCAAAGAGATTTCCAAGGCGATGCTGAAGCGTCTGCCGGTGTATCTTTCCTATTTGAAATCCCTGCCGGACAGTGGGCATACCCACATTTCGGCCACGGCGCTGGCGTCGGCGCTGAGTATGGGAGAGGTGCAGGTTCGGAAGGACTTGGCCACGGTGTCCAGCGGCGGCCGGCCCAAGGTGGGCTATCTGCGGGAGTCCCTGGTGGCGGACCTGGAGGAATTTCTGGGGTACGGCAACAGCAATAACGCCGTCATCATCGGTGCGGGCAAATTGGGTATGGCTCTGATGGGCTACAGCGGGTTTGCCGAATACGGACTGAATATTGTGGCGGCATTCGATACCAATCCGGCTCTGGTGGGGCAGGAGAGCAGCGGCAAGGCCATTCTGGCGTTGGAGCAGCTGCCGAAGTTCTGCCAGGAGCAGAATATCAAGATCGGCGTCATCACGGTCCCGGCGGAGCGGGCCCAGGAGGTTTGCGACCGGCTCATTGAAGCAGGCATTGCGGCCATCTGGAATTTTGCCCCCACCCATTTGGATGTTCCGGAGGACATTCTGGTGCAGAATGAGAATATGGCGGCATCGCTGGCGCTGCTGTCGAAGCACCTGAAGGAACACATGGGCAAACAGGGAAAATAAAAAAATTTAAGTGCTTGATTTTTCCGAGAAGATCGTGTATAATCATTGGCACATGCCGGTGTGATGGAATTGGTAGACGTAGCGGACTCAAAATCTTGTTCGTCCATTCACAGGCGTTTTTGTAGGACCCTTGGTATT
>LBJMR02800__coassemble_1207_pt1 | contig 12838 bp, 7 predicted proteins | sample LBJMR02800__metabat2_high_PE_031 | metagenome-assembled genome bin LBJMR02800 | reverse complement strand
GTGGGGACGGCGCCCTGTTTCGTCCATAAAACACAAAAAACAGCCGCAAATTGCGCCTGTTTTTTCTCCACATCCTGTTGACACCAGGTTTCGGGCGTGTTAGAATAGATATCCATAATGCCTGATTATGCCCAGTGCCCCAATCTTTTGCTTTGCGTGGGTAGTATACCACAGCGTGGCGGCGGAATCAAGGCACGTTGGGATAAATTAAACAACGCATCCGGGCGTATCAAAAACGGACGGAAACTACCACCGGCCCGCGGGCCGAGAGAAAGGCTGTGATGATTCATAATGGAGATGGTCAAGGACGTATACTTTGGCAAAACTCTGCGTAAGAGCTACTCCAAGCACAAGGACATCCTGGAGATCCCCAACCTGTTGAAGATCCAGAAGGATTCCTTTGAGTGGTTCCTCAAGGAAGGGTTGCGGGAGGTCTTCAAGGACATCGACACCATTACCGACTACTCCGGCAACCTGGAGCTGTCCTTCCTGGACTACAGCATGGACGAAAAGCCCAAGTATACCGTGGAGGAGTGCAAGGAGCGGGACGCCACCTACGCCAAGCCCATCAAAATCCGGGTGCGCCTGCGCAACAAGGCCGCCAACACCATCAAGGAACAGGAAATCTTTATGGGTGATTTCCCCCTGATGACCAACGGCGGTACCTTTGTCATCAACGGCGCCGAGCGCGTCATTGTCTCCCAGATCGTCCGCAGCCCCGGTATGTACTACGGCGATATCGTGGACAAGGCCGACATCCACAGCTACACCGCCACGGTCATTCCGTACCGCGGCGCCTGGCTGGAGTATGAGACCGACGCCAACGATGTGTTCTATGTCCGCATCGACAAGAACCGCAAAATCCCCATCACCTGCCTGATCCGCGCCCTGGGCATCGAGAGCGAGGGCCAGATCAAGGAGCTTTTTGGTGAGGACCCCCGCATCATCGCCACCCTGGAGAAGGACGCCTGCCACACCCGGGAGGAGTCCCTGCTGGAGATTTACCGCAAGCTGCGCCCCGGCGAACCCCCCACGGTGGAGAACGCCGAGTCCTACATGGACGCCCTGTTCTTTGACGCCCGCCGCTACGATGTGTCCAAGGTGGGCCGCTACAAGTTCAACAAGAAGATGGACATCTGGAGCCGTCTGGCCGGTCAGACCTTGGCCGCGCCTGTGGCCGACCCCATGACCGGTGAGATTCTGTTTATGGACGGCAAGACCCTGACCCGTGAGGAGGCCCAGCAGATCTCCGCCCGCGGCGTCAACGAGGCACTGCTGAACATCGATGGCCGCATTGTCAAGGTCTTCTCCAACGGCATGGTGGATATGAAGAACTTTGTGGACTTCGATCCCGCCGAGTACGGCATCCGGGAGAAGGTCTGCTTCCGCGTTCTCAAGGAGATGCTGGAGACCGTCCCCGCCAACGGCTGGAAGGCCGCCATTGAAGAGCGCCAGGACGACTTGATTCCCAAGCACATCACCAAGGACGACATCCTCGCTTCCATCAACTACCTCAACTGCATGGTCTACGGCGCCGGTACCACCGACGACATCGATCACCTGGGCAACCGCCGTTTGCGCTGCGTGGGCGAGCTGCTCCAGAACCAGTTCCGTGTGGGCTTTACCCGTCTGGAGCGCGTCATTCGCGAGCGTATGACCACCCAGGAGCAGGACAAGACCACGCCCCAGCTGCTTATCAACATCCGCCCCGTGACGGCGGTCATCAAGGAGTTCTTCGGCTCCTCCCCCCTGAGCCAGTTCATGGACCAGAACAACCCCCTGGCCGAGCTGACCCACAAGCGCCGTCTCTCCGCTCTGGGCCCCGGCGGTCTGAGCCGGGAGCGCGCCTCCTTCGACGTCCGCGATATCCACTACAGCCACTACGGCCGTATGTGCCCCATTGAGACGCCCGAAGGTCCCAACATTGGCCTGATCAACTATCTGGCCTCCTTCGCCAAAATCAACGAGTACGGCTTTATCGAAGCCCCCTACCGTAAGGTGGTCAAGAACGAAAACGGCTGCTTCGTCACCGACGAGGTGGACTATATGACCGCCGACGTGGAAGACGATTTCTATATTGCCCAGGCCAATGAGCCGCTGGATGAGAACGGCTGCCTGGCCAACAAGCGCATCATCTGCCGTCACCGCGACGAGATTACCGCCGTGGACCGGGAAGTCATCGACTATATCGACGTTTCCCCCAGAATGATGACCTCTGTGGCTACCGCCTTTATCCCGTTCCTCCAGAACGACGACGCCAACCGCGCCCTGATGGGCGCCAACATGCAGCGCCAGGCCGTGCCCCTGCTGGTCACCGAGGCCCCCGTGGTCGCCACCGGCATCGAGCACAAGTGCGCCGTGGACTCCGAAGTGTGCCTCAAGGCCAAGGGCCCCGGCACCGTCACCAAGGTGTCCGCCGACGAAATCACCATCCGTTACGACAACGGCAATGTGGCCACCCAGCGGCTCACCAAGTTTGCCCGGTCCAACGCCGGTACCTGTGTCAACCAACGCCCCATCGTCTCCGTGGGCGAGCGGGTGGACACCGAGCAGATCATTGCCGACGGTCCTTCCTGCTCCCAGGGTGAGATTGCCCTGGGTAAGAACGTCCTCATCGGCTTCCTGACCTGGGAAGGCTACAACTACGAGGACGCCATCCTCCTCAACGAGCGCCTGGTCCGCGAGGACGTCTTTACCTCCATCCACATCGAGGAGTACGAGACCGAGTCCCGTGACACCAAGCTGGGCCCCGAGGAGATCACCCGCGACATCCCCAACGTGGGCGAAGACACGTTGAAGGATTTGGACGAAAACGGCGTCATCCGCATCGGCGCCGAGGTCACCTCCGGTGACTATCTGGTTGGTAAGGTCACCCCCAAGGGCGAGACCGAGCTGACCGCCGAGGAGCGGCTGCTCCGCGCCATCTTCGGTGAGAAGGCCCGCGAGGTCCGTGACTCCTCCCTGAAGGTGCCCCACGGCGAGAGCGGCATCATCGTCGATGTGAAGATCTTCACCCGTGAAAACGGCGATGAAATGTCCCCCGGCGTCAACAAGGTGGTCCGCGTCTATATCGCCCAGAAGCGTAAGATTTCGGTTGGCGACAAGATGGCCGGCCGTCACGGCAACAAGGGCGTTGTCTCCCGCGTTCTGCCCGAGGAGGATATGCCCTTCCTGCCCGGCGGCACCCCCCTGGATATCGTGCTGAACCCCCTGGGCGTGCCGTCCCGTATGAACATCGGTCAGGTGTTGGAGGTCCATCTGGGCTACGCCGCCCGGACCCTGGACTGGAAGATTGCCACGCCCATTTTCTCCGGCGCCACCGAAAACGACATCCACGAGACCCTCAAGATGGCCGGTCTGGCCCGCGAGGTGGGCGTGGACGAGACCCTGACCGGCAAGGAGCTGTATCTGGCCGGCGAGGGTGAAATCCCCGAGGGCGGTCTGGCCAAGGAGCCTCTGCGTCCCCTGACCGCCGAGGAGAAGGCCGACATGGCCCAGCTGAAAGCCTGGCAGCAGGAGGGCCGTCTCCGCGTGGCCGACGGCAAGAGCATCCTCTACGACGGACGCACCGGCGACGCCTTCGACAACCGCGTCACCGTCGGTTACGTCTACTTCCTCAAGCTCCACCATCTGGTTGACGATAAGATTCACGCCCGTTCCACCGGTCCCTACTCCCTGGTCACCCAGCAGCCCCTGGGCGGCAAGGCCCAGTTCGGCGGCCAGCGCTTCGGTGAGATGGAAGTGTGGGCCCTGGAGGCCTATGGTGCAGCGTACACGCTGCAGGAAATCCTCACGGTCAAGTCCGACGACGTGACGGGCCGTGTCAAGACCTATGAAGCCATCGTCAAGGGCCACAATGTGCCCAAGCCCGGCGTGCCCGAATCCTTTAAGGTTCTGGTCAAGGAGCTCCAGTCCTTGTGTCTGGATATCCGCGTTCTGGACGAGGAGGGCAACGAGATCGAGCTGAAGGACGAGGACGAGGATGAGATCAGCTACGGCGGCCACGAGACGTATGTGGCCGACGAGAACGAAGCCGCCGGCGCCGGTTACGAAGTCGCTGACGCCGAGGACGCCCTGGGCGCCGGTCAGGCTGCCGCGGGTCTCTTCGACAGCGTCGATGACGGCGAGGAGGATGACGACCTGGCCGGGGACGTTGACGACCTGTTAGCTGACGAGGACATCCCCTTCGACAGCATGGATGATGAGATGTAAGGAGGAGTGATACGATGAGCTACGCAACCTTTGACGCCATTAAAATCGGTATTGCTTCACCGGAACAGATCCGTCAGTGGTCCTTCGGCGAGGTGAGAAAGCCGGAGACCATCAACTACCGGACCCTCAAGCCCGAGCGGGACGGCCTGTTCTGTGAAAAGATCTTTGGCCCCACCAAGGACTGGGAGTGCCACTGCGGCAAGTACAAGAAAATCCGCTATAAGGGCAAGATCTGCGACCGCTGCGGCGTCGAGGTCACCAAGAGCAAGGTGCGCCGTGAGCGCATGGGCCATATCGAGCTGGCCGCCCCCTGCTCCCACATCTGGTATTTCAAGGGCATTCCCTCCCGGATGGGTCTGCTGCTGGATATCAGCCCCCGGATTCTGGAAAAAGTCCTCTATTTTGCCAACTATATCGTCACCGATCCCGGTGACTGCCCCCTGTCCAAGTACCAGATCCTCTCCGAGAAGGAGTACCGCGACATGCGGGAGAAGTACGAGGACGACTTCGAGGCCGGCATGGGCGCCGAGGCGGTGAAGAAGCTGCTCCAGGACATCGATCTGGAGGAGCTGTCCACCTCCCTGCGGGCCGAGCTGAAGGACGCCTCCGGCCAGAAGAAGGCCCGCATCGTCAAGCGGCTGGAGGTGGTGGACGCCTTCCGTCTGTCCGGCAACAAGCCGGAGTGGATGATCATCGACGTGCTGCCGGTGATCCCCCCCGAGCTGCGCCCCATGGTGCAGCTGGACGGCGGCCGCTTCGCCACCTCTGACCTGAACGACCTGTACCGCCGGGTGATCAACCGGAATAACCGCCTCAAGCGCCTCATCCAGCTCAACGCCCCCGACATCATCGTGCGCAACGAGAAGCGGATGCTCCAGGAGGCGGTGGACGCCCTCATCGACAACGGCCGCCGGGGCCGCGCCGTCACCGGCGCCAACAACCGGGCCCTCAAGTCCCTGTCCGACATGCTCAAGGGCAAGCAGGGCCGCTTCCGTCAGAACCTGCTGGGCAAGCGCGTGGACTACTCCGGCCGTTCCGTTATCGTGGTGGGCCCCGAGCTGAAGATCTACCAGTGCGGCCTGCCCAAGGAGATGGCCATCGAGCTGTTCCGCCCCTTCGTCATGAAGAAGCTGGTGGAGGACGGCCTGGCCAACAACATCAAGTCCGCCAAGAAGATGATCGACAAGGGCAAGACCGAGGTCTGGGACGCCCTGGAGGACATCATCAAGGACCGCCCGGTCATGCTGAACCGCGCCCCGACGCTGCACCGTCTGGGCATCCAGGCCTTTGAGCCGGTGCTGGTGGAGGGCCGCGCCATCAAGCTGCACCCCCTGTGCTGCACCGCCTTCAACGCCGACTTCGACGGCGACCAGATGGCCGTCCACGTCCCCCTGTCCGCCGAGGCCCAGGCCGAGGCCCGTATGCTGATGCTGTCGGCCAATAACCTGCTGCGTCCCCAGGACGGCAAGCCCGTTACCGTGCCCACCCAGGATATGATTCTGGGTACCTACTACCTGACCTACGTCAAGGAAGACGAGCCCGGTGCAGGCAAGGTGTTCTCCTCGCCCGACGAGGCCATGCTGGCCTACAATGAGAAGGTCGTGGGCATCCACGCCCCCATCAAGGTCCGGGTGGAAAAGGAGATTGACGGCGTCAAGCAGCACAAGATTATCGATGCCACCGTGGGCCGTCTGATTTTCAACGAGCCCCTGCCCCAGGACCTGGGCTTTGTGGACCGCACGGACCCCGACAAGCTCTTTGACCTGGAAGTTGGCTTCACCACCGGCAAGAAGCAGCTGGGCCAGATTATCGACAAGTGTATTCGCGTCCATGGCTTTACCATCGCCACGGAGACGCTGGACAACCTGAAAGCGCTGGGTTACAAATACTCCACCCGCGGCGCCATCACCGTTTCCATCGCGGATATGACCATCCCCGAGAAGAAATACACCCTCATTGCCGATGCCGAGGAAAAGGCCGTCAAGATTGACCGCCAGTACAAGCGCGGCTTTATCACCAATGAGGAGCGCTACCGTCTGGTGGTCTCCCAGTGGGAGCAGACCATCAAGGACGTCACCGACGCCCTGCAGGAAGGTCTGGACCGCTACAACCCCATCTTCATGATGGCCGATTCCGGTGCTCGTGGCAGTATGAACCAGATTCGCCAGCTGGCCGGTATGCGCGGCCTGATGGCCGACACCACGGGCCGTACCATCGAAATCCCCATCAAGGCCAACTTCCGTGAAGGTCTGAGCGTGCTGGAGTACTTCATTTCCTCCAGAGGCGCCCGTAAGGGTATGACCGATACGGCTCTGCGTACCGCCGACTCCGGTTACCTGACCCGCCGTCTGGTTGACGTCTCTCAGGATGTTATCATCCGCCAGAAGGACTGCGGCACCACCGACGGCATCTGGGTGGGCGAAGTGGTGGAGAAGGGCCAGGTTATCGACACCTTCGGCAACCGCATCCGCGGCCGTTACCCGGTCCACGATGTGGTGGACCCGGTCACCGGCGAGCTGCTCCATCCCAAGACCAAGCTGATGCAGCCCGAGGATGCAGACCTGTTCCTGAAACACGGCATCGACAAAATCTATATCCGCACCGTCCTGGGCTGCAAGGCCCGCAGCGGCGTCTGCGCCGCCTGCTACGGCATGAACCTGGCCACCTCCGAGGAAGTCAACCTGGGCGAAGCCGTCGGTATCATCGCCGCCCAGTCCATCGGTGAGCCCGGTACTCAGCTGACCATGCGTACCTTCCACACCGGCGGCGTCGCCGGTGACGATATCACCCAAGGTCTTCCCCGAGTCGAAGAACTGTTCGAGGCCAGAAAGCCCAAGAAGATGGCCACCATCTCCGAAATCTCCGGCCGCGTGGACATCGACGAGAGCCACCGTACCGCCCTCCGCGGCATCACCGTCACCAGCGAGGAGACCGGCGAGGTCAAGGAGTATCAGGTGCCCTATTCCGTGGGCCTGCGGGTTCAGAACGGCCAGCATGTCAACAAGGGCGACCGCATCACCGACGGTGCCCTCAGTCCCCACGATGTGCTGCGGATTTCCGGTCTGGAAGCCGTTCAGGACTATCTGACCCAGGAAGTTCAGGCCGTGTACCGTCAGCAGGGCGTTGACATCAACGATAAGCACATTGAAGTTATCATTCGTCAGATGCTCCGCAAGGTCCGCGTGGAGGACCCCGGCGACACCGACATGCTCACCGGCACTGTGGTGGACGTTATGGAGTTTGACGACGCCAACGCCAAGGTCCAGGCCCGCATTGACGCCGGTGAGACGGACCTGAAGCTGGCCAAGAAGGAACTGATTCTCATGGGTATCACCAAGGCCTCTCTGGCTACGGAATCCTTCCTGTCCGCCGCCTCCTTCCAGGAGACCACCAAGGTCCTCACCGAAGCCGCCATCAAGGGCAAGGTGGACCATCTGGTGGGCCTCAAGGAGAACGTTATCATCGGTAAGCTGATTCCCGCCGGCGCCGGTCTGGCCGCCTATCGGGACTTCCAGCCGGGCATCCATCCGGAGTCCGAGGTCACCGATGAAATGATTGATAACGAGGCGCTGTAATACGAGTTTCCTATGGCAATGGGTATCCGGAAAGCCGGATACCCATTGTTTTTGTATCGGTTGCATCCGACAGGCGCGGGTGGTACAATGGCTCCAAATGGACACTTGTCCAAAACGGAAACGAAGGGAGTGCAACCTATGAAAAAACTGGTTGTGTATTCGGGGGCGGACCGGCTCCCGTCGGGACGGGCTGCCGGCGGCATCACCGAGGGCTGCATGGTGCTGGAGGGCGGCGCCTTCCGGGGCGTCTACACCTCCGGCGTCCTGGATGCCCTGATGGAAGCGGGCATCAATCTCCAATGCACCATCGGCGTTTCCGCCGGGGCCATGAACGGCATCAACTATGTGACGGGACAGATTGGCCGCAGCGCCCGCATCAATCTCCGGTACCGCAGGGACCCGCGGTATGTGGGCGTTCAGGCCTACCGGGGCAATCGGGGCATCATCGGGTTTGATTTCCTCTTTGGGGAATACGACAAGCAGGACCCGCTGAGCTGGGGCGCTCTGGAGCGGAACGGCCGCCGGTTTGTAGCCGTGGCGGCCAACTGCTGCACAGGGAAGACGGAGTATTTTGAGCGGGGCAACTGCACCGATTTGCGCAAGGCCATCCAGGCGTCGGCGTCCATGCCCTATGTGTCCCGGCCGGTGCTGGTGGATGGCGTGCCCTGTCTCGACGGCGGCTGTACCGATAAAATCCCCTTTGGCTGGGCGCTGCGCAATGGCTACCAAAAGGTGGTGGTGGTGCGGACCCGGCCCGACGACTACCGGAAAACCATCCGGGAGCGCTCGGCCCGCTGGGCCCAGCGGGTCTATCGGGAGTATCCGGCCTTTGCCAAGGCATTGGGGGAGTGCGACCGGAACTACAACCGTCAGTGTGACACGCTGGAACGGCTCAAGCGGCAGGGGAGAGTGTTTGTCATCAGCCCCTCGGAACCGGTGACCATCAGCCGGTTGGAAAAGGATATGGAAAAGCTGGGACGGCTCTATTATCTGGGCTATGAGGACGCCCGCCGCCAGCTGAATGCCCTTCGGGCCTATCTGGCATAGGCTTCGCGCTGGTCCCCGGAGACGAATTGGGGAACCTGCCTTGAAAACAGGAAAAAAAGTTCTGATTTTTTCAAAAAATATCATTGACGAATTTCTCGGATTCTGTTATAATCACGAACAGTGTGGTCTATGAGCGCCACACGCCGTTTTTGGAGGTGTCGAGAGTGCTCGAAGAACTGAAAACGGGCTCGACCGTCGTGGGCCTCAAGCAGCTGCGCAAGGTCCTCAAGGACGGCACCGTGCAAAAGGTGTTCCTGGCCAGAAACGCCGAGCCGCGTCTGGTCGAACCCATCGAAGCCCTCTGCCGGGAGAAAAACGTCCCGTGCATCTGGGTGGACACCATGGCCCAGTTGGGTACCGCCTGCGGTATCGACGTGGGCGCCGCGGCCGCGGCACTGCTGTGAGCCGTCAAATTTTTGGTCCCAACGGAATATTCTAGGATATTTCGGGATAAAATACTAGCCGGAACCCCCGGCCAGCAAGCTCAGAAAGGAGGAAAATCATGCCTACGTTCAACCAGTTGGTCCGCAAGGGCAGAGAGCAAGTTTCCTACAAGTCCACGGCCCCCGCACTGCAGAAGGGTCTGAACACCCTGAAGAACAAGTCCACCGACCTGTCCGCTCCTCAGAAGAGAGGCGTCTGCACCGCCGTCCGTACCACGACCCCCAAGAAGCCTAACTCCGCTCTGCGTAAGATCGCCCGTGTGAAGCTCACCAATGGATATGAGGTTTCCGCTTATATCCCCGGCGTCGGCCACAACCTGCAGGAGCACTCCGTCGTCCTGATTCGCGGCGGCCGTGTCAAGGACCTGCCCGGCGTTCGTTACCACATCATCCGCGGCACTCTGGATACCCAGGGTGTGCAGAACCGTATGCAGGCCCGTTCCAAGTACGGCGCCAAGAAGCCCAAGGCCGGCAAGAAGAAGTAATTCTTTTTCCGCCCACTGAATTTGCAATTCCCAAACGCCTTGTCGCGAGGCAATGCCTTGCCAGTCGTTTTTTATTCATATAAAAAACCTCTCGGCAGGCACCTACGGAAGGGGAAAGCCCTTTCGGAGTACCTATGAAATCATTCTATGAAGGAGGGAAGCGACGTGCCCAGAAGAGGTAATGTTCCCAAGAGAGAAGTTCTTCCGGATCCCATGTACAACTCTGTCCTGGTGACCAAGCTCGTCAACAGCATTATGCTGGACGGCAAGAAGGGTGTTGCTCAGAAGGTTGTTTACGGCGCCTTCGGCATCATCGAGGAGAAGAGTGGCAAGAGTGGTCTGGAAGTGTTCCAGGAAGCCATGGAAAATATCATGCCCACCTTGGAAGTCAAGTCCCGCCGCGTCGGCGGCGCCACCTATCAGGTCCCCATTGAGGTGCGGCCTGAGAGACGTCAGACCCTGGGTCTGCGCTGGCTGACCAAGTACAGCCGCGCCCGCAGCGAAAAGACCATGAAGGAGCGTCTGGCTGCTGAAATCATGGACGCCAGCAACAACACTGGCGCCTCCGTGAAGAAGCGTGAGGATACCCACAAGATGGCCGAGGCCAACAAGGCCTTCTCCCATTTCCGTTGGTAAAGGAGCTAGTTCATGGCTAGAGAGTACTCCCTGGAAAAAACGAGAAATATCGGCATCATGGCCCACATCGATGCCGGTAAGACCACGACGACCGAGCGTATTCTGTACTACACCGGCGTCAACTACAAGATCGGCGAGACCCATGACGGCACCGCCACCATGGACTGGATGGAGCAGGAGCAGGAGCGTGGTATCACCATCACCTCCGCCGCTACCACCTGTTTCTGGAAGGGCAACCGTATCAACATCATCGACACCCCGGGCCACGTGGACTTCACCGTTGAGGTTGAGCGCTCCCTGCGTGTGCTGGACGGCTCTGTGACCGTCCTGTGCGCCAAGGGCGGCGTCGAGCCCCAGACCGAAACCGTCTGGAGACAGGCCGACAAGTACCACGTTCCCCGTATGGTGTACGTCAACAAGATGGACATCCTGGGCGCCGACTTCTACAACGTTCTGAAGATGATGGACGACCGTCTGAAGTGCAACGCTGTGCCCATTCAGCTGCCCATCGGCTCCGAGCAGTTCTTCAAGGGCGTTGTGGACCTGATCAAGATGAAGGCTTTCGTCTTCTACGACGAGCTGGGTAAGGACGTCCGCGAGGAGGAAATCCCCGAGGAAATGACCGATCTGGCCAACGAGTATCGTGAGAAGCTGCTGGAGGCCGTGTCCGATCAGGACGAGAAGATCATGGAGATGTTCCTGGAGGGGGAAGAGATCCCCGAGGACATGATCAAGGCCGCCATCCGCAAGGCCACCATCGGCGTGCAGATGGTCCCCGTGTGCTGCGGTACTTCCTACCGCAACAAGGGCGTGCAGGAGCTCCTCGACGCCATCGTCGATTTTATGCCCTCTCCCCTGGACAAGAAGCCCATCGAAGGCGTGAACCCCGACACCGGCGAGGAGGACAACCGTCCTTCCGACGACAAGGCTCCCTTCGCTGCGCTGGCCTTTAAGATCGCCACCGACCCCTATGTCGGTAAGCTGTGCTTCTTCCGCGTGTACTCCGGTACCCTCAAGGCCGGCAGCACCGTTCTCAACTCCACCAAGGGCAACAAGGAGCGCATTGGCCGTATCCTGCGGATGCACGCCAATCACCGCGAGGACATCGACATGGTGTACTCCGGCGACATCGCCGCTGCGGTTGGCCTGAAGAACACCACCACCGGCGACAGCCTGTGTGATGAGGCCCATCCCATCATCCTGGAGTCCATGGAGTTCCCCGAGCCTGTTATCCGCGTCGCCATCGAGCCCAAGACCAAGGCCGGTCAGGAGAAGATGGGCATTGCTCTGGCCAAGCTGGCTGAAGAAGATCCCACCTTCCGCACCTACACCGACGAGGAGACTGGTCAGACCATCATCGCCGGTATGGGCGAGCTCCATCTGGAGATCATCGTCGACCGTCTGCTCCGTGAGTTCAAGGTCGAGGCCAACGTCGGCGCTCCTCAGGTCGCCTATAAGGAGACCATCCGCAAGAGCGTCGAGCAGGATACCAAGTACGCCCGTCAGTCCGGCGGTAAGGGCCAGTACGGTCACGTTAAGATCCGTGTGGAGCCCAACGAGTCCGGCAAGGGCTACGAGTTCATCAACGCCGTCGTCGGCGGCGCCATTCCCAAGGAATATATCCCTGCGGTTGACGCCGGTATTCAGGGCGCCATGGCTGCCGGTGTTCTGGCCGGCTATCCCGTGGTCGACGTCAAGGTCACCCTGTACGACGGCTCCTACCACGAGGTTGACTCCTCCGAAATGGCCTTTAAGATCGCCGGTTCCATGGCCTTCAAGGAGGCCATGCGCAAGGCGCAGCCCGTGATTCTGGAGCCCATCATGAAGGTCTCCATCATCGTCCCCGACGATTACATGGGCGACGTCATCGGCGACGTTTCCGCTCGCCGCGGCAACGTTCTGGGTATGCTGCCCCGCGGCAACGCCCAGCAGATTGATGCCAACATCCCCCTGTCCAACATGTTCGGTTACGCTACGGACCTCCGCAGCCGTACCCAGGGCCGTGGACAGTACGCCATGGAGCCCAGCCACTACATTGAGCTGCCCAAGTCCCTGCAGGACGAGCTCATTGCAAAGCGCGCCAAGGCTTAAATGGTACTTGTCATACGCCGTAAAATGGTGTATGATACAGATATGCATGCTATTCCCATACTCTTATGAGAATTCACCCGAAACACAAGGAGGATTTTTTCAATGGCTAAGCAGAAATTTGAAAGAACCAAGCCTCACGTCAACATTGGCACCATCGGCCACGTTGACCACGGCAAGACCACTCTGACCGCTGCTATCACCAAGTGGCTGTCCATGCAGGGCAAGGCTCAGTTCGAGGACTACGCCAGCATCGATAAGGCTCCCGAAGAGAAGGAGCGCGGCATCACCATCAACACCGCTCACGTTGAGTACGAGACCGACGCCCGTCACTATGCTCACGTTGACTGCC
>LBJMR02800__coassemble_1176_pt1 | contig 13003 bp, 12 predicted proteins | sample LBJMR02800__metabat2_high_PE_031 | metagenome-assembled genome bin LBJMR02800 | reverse complement strand
AATGGCATGTTGCACAAAATTTTATTGAATTATTGGGAAAATTCCGGATTGATTTTACGGATGCTCACGAGTATACTTATGTCAAATAATAAGACAAAAGATATAGAGACTTTTAGAACAGAAAACAGCACAATAAAATTGTAATGTAAAAAAGGAGCGATTTTCTATGAGTAACCTGCCTGAAAAAATGAAAGCCATTGTTGCCTATGCCCCTGGCGATTACCGCCTGGAGATTGTAGATACTCCCCATGCCGGTGAGGGTGAAATGATCCTGAAGGTTGAGGCCTGCGGCATCTGTGCCGGCGATGTGAAGGCGTTTGGCGGCGCTGCCAGCTTCTGGGGCTTTGACGGCCAGCCCAAGTACATCAAGGCTCCCATGATTCCCGGCCATGAGTTTGTTGGTACGGTTGTGGAAATGGGCAAGAATGTCAAGGGCAACTGGAAAATCGGCGACCGTATCTGCCCCGAGCAGATTGTTCCCTGTGGCGAGTGCCGCTTCTGTAAGACCGGCAGACACTGGATGTGCGAAAAGCATGACCTGTTTGGGTTCCAGAACAACGTCAACGGCGGCATGGCTGAATATGTGCGTCTGACCAAGGAAGCTCTGCCTTATTTGGTACCTGCCGATATGCCCATTGAAAAGGCCGCTCTCATTGAGCCCTATGGCTGCTCCTTCCACTGCGTGGAGCGTGCTCAAGTGACGCCCCGCGATGTGGTGGTACTGTCCGGCGCCGGAACTCTGGGCCTGGGCATGGTTGGTGCTCTGCGCCAGTACAATCCCGCCTGCCTCATCGTCCTGGATATGAACGAGACCCGTCTGGCCAAGGCCAAGGAGTTTGGTGCGGATATCGTCATGAACCCCGCCAAGGAGGATGTGGTAGCAAAGATCAAGGAAATGACCGATGGCTACGGCTGCGATATCTATATTGAGGCCACCGGCCATCCCTCCAGCGTGCAGCAGGGCCTGGATGCTATCCGTAAGATGGGCCGCTTTGTGGAGTTCTCTGTGTTTGGCCAGCCGGTCACTGTGGACTGGAGCATAATCTCCGATCGTAAGGAACTGGATCTGCTGGGTGTCCACCTGAGCCCCTTCTGCTATGACACGGTCATCGACTGGATCGGCAGCGGCAAACTGCCTACCGATGGCGTCGTCAGCCATAAGTTCTCCCTGGACGAGTGGGAGAAGGGCTTTGAACTGGCCAAGACCGGTAAGGACGGCGCCATGAAGGTTGTCCTGGTTCCCTGAGACCCCATCACACAGGAGGTAGATTCCAATGATTAAGATCCCCAGAATTATGAATGATCCCGACAATATTGTCGATGAAATGCTCAAGGGCTTTCTGAAGGTCCACAGCGATATCGTAGAGGCTACCGACAATCCCCGTGTGGTCAAGGCAAAGAATATTCCCCAGGGCAAGGTTGGTGTCGTTACCGGCGGTGGCTCCGGCCATAAGCCTGCCTTCATCGGCTATGTGGGCGAGAATATGTGCGATGCTGCCGCAGTCGGCGAGATTTGCTCGTCTCCCACCGCAGCCGCTTTTCTGGATGGTTTCCGCTGCACCAATCAGGGCAATGGCGTTGCCTGCCTGTATGGCAATTACTCTGGCGATAACATGAACGTTAAAATGGCCGTCAAGATGGCTAAGCGCGAGGGTATTGAGGTCAAGACCGTCGTGGCCAACGATGATGTGGCTTCGGCTCCCAAGGATCAGCGCGAGAAGCGCCGCGGCGTGGCTGGCGAGGTCTTTATGTGGAAGTGCGGCGGCGCCAAGGCTGCCAAGGGCGGCAGCTTGGACGAAGTCATTGCCGCAGCACAGAAAGCCATCGATAATACTCGCAGCATTGGCATCGGCTTAGCTCCTTGTACGCTGCCTGCTGTGGGACATCCCAATTTTGAGATTAAGCCCGGCACCATGGAAGTGGGCATTGGCCACCATGGTGAGCCTGGTATCGCTGTTGTGGAACTGGAAGACGCTGCCGGCATTGCCAAGCGCATGGTGGATGTGGTTCTGCCTGACTATCCCTTTGTAGAAGGTGACGAAGTGGCGGTTCTGGTGTCTGGTCTGGGTGCAACACCGGTCATGGAGCTGTATGTCCTTTACGATGAGATTGAAAAGCTGCTGACGGAGAAGGGCATTCGCATCCATCGTTCCTATGTTGGCAACTATTTTACATCCATGGAAATGATGGGTGCTACGTTGACGGTTATGAAACTGGATGACGAACTGAAAGAATTGATCGATATGCCTGTCAATTGTATGGGCATGCAGCAGAAATGAGGGAGAAGACCATGAACAGCTTTCTGAATCAAAACGGTAAGCCGATTCTGATGGCCATGGTAAAGGCCATTCAGGACAATAAAGCCTATTTGGGTGAAGTGGACGGACTGATCGGTGACGGCGATCATGGTATGAACATGAACAAAGGGTTTACCCTGTTCGAGACCCGCTTTGGCGGTGAGGAGTTCTCCTTCAGCGAGGGTCTGTTCAATCTGGGCAATATCCTGTTCTCTGAGATCGGTGGTTCCATGGGCCCAATCTACGGCACGATTTTGATGGATGCCTCTGATGTGGGCAATGAGTACGAGGAGATCGGCGTTAAGGAGTTGGCTGCTATGCTGGCCGCCGGGCTGGCTGGATTGCAGGAGATTGTACAGGCCCAGGTGGGCGACAAGACACTGGTTGATACGCTTAGCCCCGCGGTAGATGCGCTGAAGCAAGCTGCGGAAGCCGGTACGCCCTTTGCCGAGGCGCTGACCAACATGAAGAATGCCGCTGCTGCTGGCCGCGATTCCACTAAGGATATGGTGGCTAAGTTTGGCCGCTCCAGCCGTTTGGGCGAGCGTTCCCGTGGTGTGCTGGATGCGGGTGCTACCTCTTGCTGCATTATCCTCACTGCCATGGCCGATGCAATGCTTGCGTTGATTGCATAAACCATTGGAGAAATATAAAGGGGCTGTCAAAAAGGTCCCAAAACAAAGAGGAAAGTTCCAGAATTGGGGCTTTCCTCTTCATTTTTGTAATTCCTAACAATTCATTATACCACAACAAGAAACGTCAGGAAATCGGTGCTTTGACAGTGGATATCCGTTCTAAAAAACAGGGCTTATTGTAAAATGCAGTTCTTGTGTCTAACGGGAAAATAATTGTGTTATAAAAAATCACCGTGAAACTTCATTACTGGAGTTTCACGGTGATTTATATCCAAATGTATTTGAGGAAATTTTATTCTTGCCACAGCATATGTGCAGTTTATGCTTGGTTGGCCAGGGCGCACAGTTCTTGCAGCATTTTAGGCAGCTCTGCTTCCATGTTTTCATCGGAGAATTGGCAGGTGCCCACCTGCTTGTGGCCGCCGCCGTTATATTTGAGCATCAGATGGCCCACATCCAGTGTGGCCGTCCGGTTGAGAATGCTGTAGCCCACCGCCGCAGAACAGCCATGACCGCCGCGACCGCTGACGATCCAGGCGGAGATGTTCTGCTCGGGATACAGGCTGTAGATCAGGAATCGATTGCCCGTATAGATGGGGTCCACACCGCGCAGGTCGGAAATGATGACATTGCCTTCCACACGGGTGTAACGGGCTACCATTTCCTTAAACTTCTCAGTCTGCTCCTGGTAAACCTCAATACGTTCCCGGACGTTGTCCAGCGCCAGAATTTCCGCGGTGCTCATGGTCCGGCAGGCGTGCATCAGCTCTTCCATCAGGGCATAATTGGAGACGGTGAACTGTCTCCATCTGCCGAGGCCCGTTCTGGGGTCCATAAGGAAGCCGATGAGCACCCAGCCCTTGGGGTTCAGAACATCCTCAATGGTCAGATTGCCGGAGTCCACTTTGTCCACGGCCTCCATCATCTCATCAAACTGCGGAAAGCGCTCCCGGCCGCCGTAGTATTCATAAATAATACGGGCGCAGGACGGAGCCGGACGGCTCTCTCCCTGGTATTTGCCCGCCAACTCCAGACGCTCATGCTCGCTGGAACGGTGGTCAAACCACAAGGAGCAGCCCTCCACATAGGGCACATTGGCCAGACAATCCGCAGGACCCGGCGTAAACAGGCCGTCCTGTAAATCTTTCGGATGGACAAACTGCCAGCTGTCGATGATGCCGGCTTCCAGCAGCAGCGCACCACAGGCCAGGCCGTCAAAATCAGAACGTGTTACCAGTCTCATAATTCTAGTTCCCCCTCGGTGATGTAGTAATACCATGAAAAAATAAAGAATCGATGTTCTCAGTATAGCATGTACACCTAAACTATGCAATCTCTACTTGTTAGCCGGTAGCGGCCTCCACAAGTTATACCACGATATGTCAGGGAACTGGCGTGAAATCACAAAAGACCTGCTGACTTACCATCCACGGCGCTTTGCCAGATCCAGCAGGCCAAAGGAAAATCGCTCGGACTGTGTCCATATAGTCTGTGACGGGTCACCCTCTCGAATATGCAGTGTCCGGCGAATCTCCTTGGGGATGACGACGCGGCCCAGATCGTCAATCCGGCGCACAATTCCAGTTGCTTTCATATTTTACCAAACCTCCAACAAAGCTACTCCATGATATTCGGTAAAACAAGGATAAATCTGATCGAATCTCGTTGAAATTGAAACAATTACCGAATGCTCTGTTAGTATAGGCAGAGATTTGAAAAATATGCAGACGCAAGAAAGTCCCTGCACAGTCGTCAAACAACCTGCTGTGTGAGGTCATTGGAGTGCCTATGGTGAAGGTGTCACTTGTACTGGTGTTTATGTTTTTCTTCTCCACAGAGTATTGCTATGCTGAACAAGAAACGGTAAAATCAGAAAAAGAACAAAAATACAACGATATCCACGGTCCGGGGCAGGCTGTAACAATGTCTTTGCCCCAACGTTCAGATTTCCTGTAAATTCTACACAATACCATTACTGCTTGCTGCGCCTGTCCGCAGTCTGTATTTTGCATAGAAAAGGAGAACGATACTATGAATGCGTTAAGTCTGGATACCGTCGTTCTGTCGGAAGACACTCTGGAAATTATCATCCTCGATCAGACCTTGCTGCCCGGTGAGATCAAGTATCTGCATCTGTCTAAGGCGGAGGATATTTGGGAAGCCATCTATGCTCTGCGGGTCCGCGGCGCGCCGGCCATCGGCGTGGCGGCTGCCTACGGTATTTATGTGGTGACGGCCCAGCTGCAAACGGACAATATGGAGGAGTTCTGCAACTACTTTGAAGAGAAAAAAGCGTATCTCGATTCCGCTCGGCCCACAGCGGTCAATCTGTCCTGGGCCCTGAATCGGATGGGCAAGGTTTTGGAGGAAAACCGGGAGACCATGACGGTGCCGCAGTTGAAGGAGCGGCTGCGCCAGGAGGCCCACACCATCCGAGAAGAGGATGTCGCCATCAGCCGCAATATCGGCCAGCTGGGATTTGAACTGCTGCACCATGGCGACGGCATCCTAACCCATTGCAACGCCGGTACTCTGGCGACTGCCAAGTATGGCACGGCGCTGGCTCCCATATACATCGCTTTGGAGAACGGATGGGATGACCTCCATGTGTACTGCGACGAGACGCGGCCCCTGCTGCAAGGCGCACGGCTCAGCGCCTTTGAAATGCAGACCGCTGGGGTGGACACCACATTGATTTGTGACAACATGGCTTCCATCACCATGAAGCGGGGGAAGATCCATATTGTCTTTGTGGGCTGCGACCGGGTGGCAGCCAACGGCGATTTTGCCAATAAAATCGGTACCAGCGGCGTAGCCATTTTGGCCCGATATTACGGCATTCCGTTCTATGTCTGCGCCCCCACCTCCACCATCGACATGTCCATTGCCAGCGGCGACGACATCGTGATTGAGGAGCGTCCGGCAGAGGAGGTCACCGAGGTTTGGTATGAAAAGCGCATGGCGCCGGAGGGGGTCAAGGTCAACAACCCGGCCTTTGACGTCACGGACCACAGCCTGATTACCGGCATCATTACCGAAAAGGGCATTGCCTACCCGCCCTTTGATAAGGCCTTTGAACGCATGGGTATCCGGTAATTCTGTTACAGAATGAAAAGGGAGATGGATCGGCTGGTCCATCTCCCTTCGCTTATGGAAAAGTAGTTTCGTTATGTTTTAATCACCAAACGGTCAACCAAACGGGATATTGTGGGACCGGCATTCTTCCTGTCATGGTTCTGAACAGAACACCACTTTTTCGGCAATGGGGAACAATCAGGGAACGGCAACCGGTTGTTTCGCCAGTTCTTCCTCCTCCAACACCCGGTAGGCCACTTTTCCCACCAGGGTTTTGGGCATTTCCTCTTTAAAGGCAATGTCGTAGGGCATGGCGTATTTGGCCACATGCTTGCGGCAGTAGTCCAGCAGCAGTTTCTTGGTCTCCTCGCTGGGAGCAACACCGGGCACCAGTTTGACAAAGGCTTTGACTTTCTGCATCTTGTAGGGGTCCGGTACACCAACGACACAGCTCATCTGGACCAGCTCATGGGCGTCCAAGATGTTTTCCAACTGAGCTGGGTAGATGTTGTAGCCGGAGGAAATAATCATGCGCTTGGCCCGGCCTTTGAAATAGACAAAGCCCTGCTCGTCCATGGTGCCCAGGTCGCCGGTGTAGACCCAAGTCAAACCGTCGGCGTGGGTCCGCAGCGTCTCTGCCGTCTCCTTGGGATGGCCCCGGTACTCCTTCATGACCGTGGGACCGGCCAGAAGAATTTCACCCTCAGTGCCATAGGGCACTTCCTTGTCGGTGCCGGGCTTGACAATTTTAATGTAAGTATCGGGGAAGGGCAGGCCGATGGAGCCTTCCTTGTACATATGGGACGGCGTCAGACAGCAGGCCGTGACGGTCTCCGTGGTGCCGTAGCCCTCCCGAACCTGAATGGTGGCTTTGTGGTCATATAGGAACTTATCAAACTTCTTTTTCAGCTCCACCGAAAGAGAGTCGCCGCCGGAGAATACGCCTTTCAGGCAGCTCAGGTCGGCACCGTCCATATCGGGCAGCCGCAGCAGTGCTTCGTAAAGGGTGGGAACACCGGCTACAAAGTTGCAGCGTTTTTTCACCAGGTCCCGGGCATAGGTTTTGGGGGTGAACCGGGGCACCAAAACGCAGCGGCCGCCCTGGGACAACATAGTATGGATACAGACGCCCAGACCGAAACCGTGGAACAGAGGCATGGCGGCCAACATTTTGTCGCCGGGGCGGAACATGGGATTGGCCGCCACCACCTGCTGGCCCAAGGCGTTGAAATTTTTATTGGTCAGGACGATGCCCTTGGTGGTGCCGGTGGTGCCGCCGGAATAGAGGATGACCGCCGGGTCATCGGAACGGCGCTCTATCTTATAGTTATAGAAGCAGTGTTTGCTCATACGCATAAAGTCGGCCCAGCGGATGACCGGGGCATCGTCGGGAATCTTTTCGATTTTCCGGCCCTCGGTCAGCATGTAACCGGCCCGGATGGTGGGGGAGAGGGCGTCTTTGATGCTGGCAATCACAATATTGACCACTTTGGTATTCTGCCGGACCCGCTCAAACTTGTGATAGAACTGGTCCAGGGTGATGGCGGTGACGCTTTCCGATTCATTGAGATAGAATTCAATTTCCTTTTCCGCCGACAGGGGGTGAATCATATTGGCGATGCCGCCCACCAGATTGACGGCGTAGAACAGGTAGATGGCCTGGGGGCAGTTGGGCATGGCGATGGTGACCCGGTCATTTTCCCGGATGCCGATGGTCCGCAGAGCCTTGGCGCAGAGCTCAATTTCCTGCATCAGCTTTTTATAGGTGGTGGATTTGCCCATGAAGTCAAACGCCACGTTGTTGGGGTATTTCTTGGCCGTTTCGGCTACGGCGTCATACATGGAGCCTTCAAAATATTGCAGATGCATGGGCACGTCGCCCATGTAGTCCTTCCAGGGCGTTTTTACAGGGATGGTTTTCATTTTAATACTCCACCTTCTCGCTCAGCGGCAGCTCCAGCAGCCGCGGATTTTCCAAGAGTGTTTTTAACAACCGGATGGTTTTGGAATAGTAATAGCCGTCGGCAATGCGCTCGTCGATGGTCAATCCCAGGTCCACGCTCATGCGCATGGTCACATTGCCGTCATCGTCGTAAAAGGGGCGCTTTTTCATCAGACCAATGGCACAGAACAGGGAGTTGGTGCCCCAGTTGGTCAGATGGTGATACCCGGCATCCAGCTTCAGGCTGCCCAGATTGGTCAGCACCACCGAGCAGTAATAGGGGTCCGTGGCAATGACCGAGGAGGGCATCCAGCCGTGGCGGTCCAGGAACCGGGCGCCCCAGCCGATGAGGTGCTTGCCGGGAATTTTCTGTACCACATCCATGGCGGCGGAAGAGGCGTCCTTGGTCTCGCCGCGGCCCTTGGATACCTGCCGGTACATCTCATTGTGAATGGTGTCCAGGGTGTCGGTTTCCTTGGCATGGATTCTGGCCAGGGCCTCGCCGCCTTCGTCGGAGAAAATCTTCTTGATGGTAAAGGCGGCGGTAACTTCGTTGCGCTGGTACAGGTTTTGATTGGCAATAAACCGGTTCATATAGGGCCGCAGGACAATAACCTTCAAGATGGCCGTCACCACCAGCTGAAACAGGTTGTATTTATATTCGGGGCCGGAGGCGTTTTTTTCCTCCAGATATTGCATGGCGTCGGTCAAATCGACCCGAATGTGCATAAATGCCTCATTATCGCACCGGTTGGGATAGATTAAGGGCATAATGTAATGCATGGAATCAACTTGACGCAGCAGGACGCCGTCCTTTCGGTCTCCCCATCTCTTTTTCATCGTTCTTTGGTACCCCCGTTCACGAAACATGCAGCTGACGGCGCAGCTTGTAGTAATTTCTAAATACGAGCCATTCCGCCAACAGACAGACGGGAATGGCCGCCACAATATCCAGGACGGAATGCTGTTTGACAAAGGCCACCGACAGGCAGATGCAGACGACTGCTGCCACAATGGCCGCCTTCACCGGCCAGGACGCGGAGCGCTCTTTGAGCCATGTGGACGCAATACCCAGGGAATACGCCACATGCAGCGACGGACAGACGCCGGTATTGGTATCGACCGAATAGATAAACGCCACAATTTGCGTCAAAATGTTTTCCCGCGGAAATGTCTCCGGACGCAAATCCTGTCGGCTGGGAAACAGAATATAGATGGCCATGGCCACCAGCTGGGTGATGATGATATAGGTTTGCAGGTTTCGGAACTGGTCCACATTGTAAAGCAGAAAATACAACAGGGAACCGACAACCAGCAAATACCAGAACACATAGGGGATAATAAAAATCTCCTGAAAGGGAATGACATCGTCCAGCCAACAGTGGACCGGATGGCATCGTTCGGCGGGAATCAGCCGCTCTGTAAGGATGTACAGCAGGAAATAGACCACCCAGCCGGACAACAGCTTCAGGTGGGAAAACTCCGGTGTATTCAGCTTGGAGAAACGGAATGAGCGGTAATCAACGGTTGGTTTTCTCATGGAATGTCTCCTGGTCCGGCCGGTTGGTGTGATAGCGTTTTTTGGGAATGTTGTCGTATGGCACCACGGTATGCAGGGGCATCTGCTCGGCCATGGCGGTGATTTCCTCCATAAGACAGTCGCAGATGCGCTGCCGCTCTTGCGCCAAAGGGCGGTCCGGGTCAAAAGTCACGGCATGCCCCAGACGGGCTGTTTTCAATCGGGGCGCGATGTATATGGGTACAAAGGACAGCCGTTTTCCCGTGCGGTTGTAATAGGTCCGGGCCACGTCGATAAACCGGTTTTGAAACAGGTTGACAATGTGGTTGTGGGGCTCGGCGCACTCAGGAAAAATAACCACCTTTGCGTCGTCGGACAGAGCCGCTATGGTCTGATGGAAGGTGGTCATAATCCGGGAGTCGTGGTACACGGGAATGGTGTGGGCATTGTTGAAAATACACACGGAAAACGGCGTGATCACATAGGAAGAGAGCCGGTAAAACCAACGGATATACAGGGGTTTTGCACGCCAAAAATCGTTATAGGCATAGGAGGGCACCGCCCGCCAATCCATCATCTGGGCGGCGCACCAAATCCGGCGCTTGCCGGGAAAATACAGTTCAGCTGTGATGGGACCGTTCATTTTGGCATGATTGCCCACCACCACACAGCCGTCATCCGGCAGATGTTCCGTGCCCTCCATGGTGATGCGCGGATAGAAGACCCGCACCATCCAACGGATGGTGACATATACCAGACGGGACAAGCTGCGGCGTATAGAATGCTGCTTCGTTTTTTTTACGGAATGGACCATACGTTTTGCTCCTGCAACCCAATGTGCTCGTCAATGCAGAGCCTATTAAAGAGGATTATACTCTATAGGACCTGAATTGTGTAGGGAAAAAGCGGAAAAATGTCAAATATACTATTTTTTTGTACAGTTTATCCATATGGACCGGATGGAAACGGAATACCGCCGGCATCGAATGAGCCAGCGGCGTCTGCTTATGGCAGCGCCGCTTCTATCTCCGGATCGGCGCGATAGCCCCAGGCGCCATGACCGGGCAGGAGCACCGTGGAGGAGGGCAGACGGCGCAAATAGGGTACCACCTGGTCCAGGTAAACGGTTTTATCGCCGCTGGGGAGCCGAATCAGTGTTTCCGTGCCGGGAATCAGATTGTCGCCGGTGAACACATGGGTTCCGGCGGCTTCAATGGCGGCGCTGCCGGGGGAATGGCCCGACAGTTCCACCAAATGCAGCGGAATGCCGTGCCATTGGAGGTCCAGCGTACCGGTGTAGGTTTTGTCAGCGGTACAGGTATATTGGGTGTCAAACAGCGCCGCTGCCTGCCGGACCACCTCCGGCCCCTGGGAAAAGAACATGGCCGGAAAGACGGCGGCATGACTGCGGCGGGGATTGGTCATGCGCTGGGCGCAGACTTCGGTACAAATCACCGTACAAGAAAAGTGCTCCCGCAGTTGATTGACGCCGGAAATGTGGTCGTAGTGCTCATGGGTCAGCAGAATGGTGCAGCGGGTCACACAGTTGCTTTGCAGCAGGGCCACGGCTTCCCCACTGAGACAGGGGTCCACAACGAGGGCGTCGCCGCCGCAAAGGACCACATACATATTGGAATGAATCAGGGGCAGTTCAAACCGGTGAACGGCATGGCCCCCGATGGGTGGAATAGACTGCAAGCTGGGCCGCCTCCTCAATCTGCAATGTGGTCCCGGAGGACCTGGGGCAGTGCGTCAATGAGATCATCGGGAAGGAGACTGTATTCTCCCAGACGGCGGGCGGCGTGGTCTCCGGCAGCGCCATGGGACCAGACGGCCTGAGCGGTCAGCCGGGCGGCGTCGGTACCGTTGGAATAGAGCGGTTTCTGCCCCAAGAACGCGGCCAGAATCCCAGCCAGCGTGTCGCCGCTGCCGCCGGTAGCCATACCGGCGTTGCCGCTGGTGTTGATCCAGGTGCGACCGTCGGGGGCGGCGGTGACGGTGCGATGGCCTTTGAGCACGACAATGGCCCCCGTGTCCTGGGCCAGGGAGCGGGCGGCGTTCAGCCGGTCGCCGATGGGCAAAGTGCAGCCTGTGAGCCGGGCAAATTCTCCATCATGGGGCGTTAAAACCGTGGGGGCTGTGCGGCTGCGAATCCAGTCCAAATGACCAACTGCGGCGTTGAGACCATCGGCATCCAGCACCACCGGACAGTTCAGGACTTGGAGCAGTACCCGCACCAAGTTGTCATGGTCCCGGCCCAGACCGGGACCAATCAGGGCCGCGCTGCACCCTTTGACCCGGTCCAAAAGTGCGTCTGCCGAATCGGGTAGGGGAAAGGGCATGGCGGCGCTGCACCGTCCGGCGACGATGGGATAGACATTCCGGGGAACAGCTACAAAGACCAATCCCGCGCCGCTGCGCAACGCCGCCGAAGCGGCCAGCACCGGCGCGCCGGTGTATCCCTCGCTGCCGCCGACGATGAGCAGGCGGCCATAGTCGCCCTTGTGGCTGTTGGGCTTCCGGCGGGGCAGGGTAAAGCTGCCGTCCACGACTTCCAGCCGGGCTGTCTGGTTGTACAGCAGATCAAAGGGCAGTCCGATATCCGCTACCCGCAGATCACCGGTGTGCTCCGCGCCGTCCCCCAGATAGTGGCCCGGCTTGGGGCAGGAAAAGGTGACGGTGACGGCGGCACGGACGGCGCAGCCCAGAACCGCGCCGGTGTCAGTGTGAATGCCGGAGGGAATGTCGCAGGATACCACCGGGCCGCCTGCGTGGGTCTGGAGCAGCCGCACCGCCAATGCGGCGTCGCCGGTGATGGGCCGGGACAGCCCCACGCCAAACAGGGCGTCCACCTTGCAGTCGCAGACGGACAGCAGCAACATCTGCTCTTGATTGGTGGGACAGAAATCCTCCAGCGTTCCGCCGCAGTCCCGGAGCCGCTGCTCCATGGCACGGGCGTCGGCGGTCATACGATTGCGCTCACCGACAAGGACAGCCCGAACGGAAAAGCTCCGCTGCATCAGCAGCCGGGCGGCGGCGATGCCGTCGCCGCCGTTGTTGCCGGGGCCGCAGAATACGGCCACCCGGCGGCCCTTTTGGGCTGGGTCGTTAATCATAGCCTGGAGCCGTTCCACCTCCGCCTGGTCCTCATTGGTGAGGGATTCGCCCTTGCGGGGGACGGCCAACAGCAGGGTGCTGCTGGTGGCCGTCGGCCCCAGGGGGTCCGGCGTCAGCAGCTCTTCTACTGCGGCGGCCACCGCCGTGGCCGCCTGTTCCATCAACTCCAGAGACGGGATGCCCCGTTCCTCAATGGCAATGCGATCCAGCTCCTTCATCTGGGCAGCCGTGGCCGCCATCCCGCTGTATGACATGGTAATTCCTCCTTGGCAGGATCCTTTTTATATACAGTATAACACAGCCGATGAAAAATCCAACCGGCCCCTTTGGGACAGTTTGTTGGAATTGGTAAAAAAATAAAAGTTCGCAAATTGCAAGTGCAAGTTGGACACCCGCACGGTAAAAATTAGTTAGCTGA
>LBJMR02800__coassemble_1151_pt1 | contig 13152 bp, 9 predicted proteins | sample LBJMR02800__metabat2_high_PE_031 | metagenome-assembled genome bin LBJMR02800 | reverse complement strand
ACGGGGGCAGAGCCCCCGAAAAAACGTCCCCTTACTTGCCGGGCTTGAAGCTGTCTTTCAGGCTGACAGCGCGGTTGAACACCAGATGGTCCGGGGTGGAATCCTTGCTGTCGGCGCAGAAATAACCCAGGCGCATAAACTGGAACCGGTCAGCGGGCTGGGTGTCGGCCAGGGCGGCTTCCACCTTGCAGTCCGTCAGAACCTCCAGGGAATGGGGGTTCAGGCACTCCAGAAAATCCTTGTCGCCTGCGTCGGGCTCGGCGTCGGCAAACAGATTTTCATACAGACGCACCTCAGCGGTGCGGCAGGTAGCGGCGTCCACCCAGTGGATGGTAGCGCCCTTGACCTTGCGGCCGTCGGCCGGGTCACCGCCGCGGCTGTCGGGGTCATAGACGGCCTCGATTTCCGTAACATTGCCTGCATCGTCGGTTTTGTAGCCGGTGCAGCGAATCAGGTACGCGCCTTTCAGGCGGCACTCGGGGCCGTCGGGATAGAGACGCTTGAACTTGGGCACGGGCTCGGTCAGGAAATCGTCAGCTTCCACATACAGCTCCCGGGAGAAGGACACTTCGCGGCTGCCGGCGGCGGGGTCATTGGGATGGTTCTCCACGGTGAAGGTCTCGGTCTGGCCTTCGGGATAGTTGGTGATGACCAGCTTGATGGGCCGCAGCACCGCCATGACGCGGCGGGCCGTCTCGTTGAGGTCCTCCCGGAGACAGTGCTCCAGGAATGCATATTCTACGGTGGAAGCGGATTTGGCTACGCCGATACGCTCGCAGAAATTGCGGATGGAAGCGGGGGTGTAGCCGCGGCGGCGCATGCCACAGAGGGTAGGCATCCGGGGGTCATCCCAACCGGCCACCTTGCCGTCTTCCACCAGGGCGCGCAGTTTCCGCTTGGACATGACCGTGTGGTCGATGCCCAGACGGGCAAATTCAATCTGCCGGGGCTTGGCGGGCAAATCGCAGTTGTCCACCACCCAGTTGTAGAGGGGCCGGTGGGCCTCAAACTCCAGGGAGCACAGGGAGTGGGTGATATCCTCCAGCGCGTCCTCGATGGGGTGGGCGAAGTCGTACATGGGGTAGATGCACCACTTGTCGCCCTGACGGTGGTGATGCTTGTGGTTGATGCGGTAGATAACCGGGTCACGCATGTTGAAGTTGCCGGAGGCCAAATCGATTTTGGCCCGCAGCGTCATGGCGCCGTCGGGGAACTCACCGGCCCGCATGCGCTGGAACAGGTCCAGGCTCTCCGCAATGGGCCGGTCCCGATAGGGACTCTGGGCGGGGGTGCCCACATCGCCGCGCATGTCCCGCATCTGCTCAGGGGTCAGCTGGCAGACGTAGGCCAGACCCTTTTTGATGAGGTCCACGGCGCACTCATACATCTTTTCAAAGTAATCCGAGGCGTAGAAGAACCGGTCGCCCCAGTCGAAGCCCAGCCACCGGATATCCTCCTGGATGGATTCCACATACTCCACATCTTCTTTGGTGGGGTTGGTGTCGTCCATGCGGAGGTTGCACAGGCCGTTGTATTTTTCTGCGGTGCCGAAGTCGATGACCAGGGCCTTGCAGTGGCCGATGTGCAGGCAACCGTTGGGCTCCGGCGGGAACCGGGTGTGTACGGTCATACCCTCGTATTGACCGCCGGCGGCAATGTCCTCGTCGATAAAGGCGTGGATAAAATTGCGGTATTCCGGGGTCTTGATTTCTTCTGCCATAGTTTCCGTCCTCTCCGCCGCCGCAGCGGCGCAATAATCGTCAGTATTGGAATATTATACCCGAAAGACCGCGGCGGTGCAATCCTGAATTGCATTTTTTACGGCAATTTATAGGGAATTGCTCCGGTACGGAGTTTGTATCCGCTCCGGCATCGTTTACGGACCGCCCAAAAAGTAAATAATCTATAAACTCCGGCGGGAAATGAAAATTTCCTCTTTTCAATCGGCCCCGGATATTATAGAATAGGGTAAGAAACTGAAAACAGGAGAGGCTGTTATGAGTGAGATTAAATATAAACGCGTTCTTTTGAAGATCAGCGGCGAGGCCCTGGCCGGTGACAAACACCGCGGCCTGGACTTCAATGTCATCGGCGGCGTCTGCGACGTCATTAAAAAGTGTGTGGAAGCCGGCGTTCAAGTGGGCGTCGTCGTGGGCGGCGGCAACTTCTGGCGCGGCCTCAAGGACGGCGGCGACCGGATGGAGCGGGTCCGCGCCGACCAGATGGGCATGCTGGCCACCGTCATCAACTGTCTGGCCGTGGCCGATTGCCTGGAGCAGCGGGATGTACCCGTCCGGGTCCAGACGGCTGTGGAGATGAACAAGATTGCCGAGCCTTATATTCGCGGCAAGGCCCTGCGCCATCTGGAGAAGGGCCGCGTGGTCATTTTCGGCTGCGGTACCGGCAACCCCTATTTCTCCACCGATACCGGCGCCGTGCTCCGTGCCGCTGAAATCGACGCCGATGTGATTTTGCTGGCCAAGAACATCGACGGCGTCTACAGCGCCGATCCCCTCAAGGACCCCACCGCCGTCAAGTACGACGAAATCACCTATGATGAGGTCCTGGCCAAGCATCTCATGGTCATGGACACCACGGCCACATCGTTGTCCATGGACAACCACATTCCCATTGTGCTCTTCGCCCTCAAGGACCCGGAGAATATCTACCGCGTTATCATGGGTGAGAAAATCGGTACTATTGTAAAGGAGGAATTATAAGATGGCAGAGTATACGGCATACAGCCATAAGATGGATAAGACCCTGGAGGTCCTGGCCGCCGATTTCGGCGCTGTTCGCGCCGGCCGCGCCAATGCGCAGGTTTTGGACCGTATCAGTGTGGAATACTACGGTGTGGATACCCCTGTTGGACAGGTGGCATCCATTTCGTCTCCCGACGCCCGGACCCTGGTCATTCAGCCCTGGGATGGCACCCTGCTCAAGCCCATTGAAAAGGCCATTCTCACCTCTGACCTGGGCATTAACCCCCAGAATGACGGCCGGATTATCCGCCTGGTGTTCCCCCAGCTCAATGAGGACCGCCGTAAGGAGCTGACCAAGCAGGTCAAGAAGTACGGCGAGGACGCCAAGGTTGCCATCCGCAACGTCCGCCGCGACGCCATGGACGCCTTCAAGAAGCAGCAGAAGAAGGGCGAGATTACCGAGGACGACCAGAAGAAGTGCGAGAAGGACTTGCAGGAAATGACCGACAAATATATTAAAAAGATTGATGATATGTGCGCGGTCAAGGAAAAGGAACTGATGGAGCTGTAATCGCACCATCTCATTAAAGAATACCGGAGGGGCCGCCATTAGGCGGCCTTTCCGTTCCAAGGGAGAAGCCATGGGAATTTTTACGAAAAAAACCATCGAAGCGCCCGTCGTGGTGCCGCGCCATGTGGCCATCGTCCTCGACGGCAATGGCCGCTGGGCTCAGAAGCGGGGATTGCCGCGGACGGCGGGCCATGCCGCCGGCAGCGAGAATTTCCGACGCATTGCCACCTATTGCCGGGACATTGGCATGGAGCATCTGACGGTCTACGCCTTTTCCACCGAGAACTGGAAGCGGTCCGAGGAAGAAGTGTCAGCCATTATGGGACTGCTGAAAAAGTACCTGCTGGAAGCATTGGAGAAGATGGAAAAGGACCGCATCCGTCTGAACTTTTTCGGTGATCTCAGCCGGATTCCGGAGGAATTGCAGGAGTTGGCCAACCGGACCCTGGAGACGTCCACCCATTATCAGGGCTTCCAGGCCAACGTCTGTCTGAACTACGGCGGACGGGATGAGATTCTGCGGGCGGTGAAAAAGTTTGCCGCCGACTGCGCAGCAGGGAAGTGCAGCCCCGACGATTTGAACGAGGCCATGTTCTCCGGGCTGCTGGATTCTGCGGGCATTCCCGACCCGGACTTGGTCATCCGTCCCAGCGGTGAGCTGCGCCTGTCCAATTTCCTCCTGTGGCAGTCAGCCTACAGCGAGTTTTATTTTACCGACGTTCTGTGGCCCGACTTTGACGAAAAGGAACTCAACAAGGCCCTGGCGGCCTATGCCCAGCGGGACCGCCGCTTCGGCGGCGTCAAAAAGCAGTAGGGGAGGAAGCGTAAGTGTTTCAACGTGTGATGGTGGCCGTTGTCGGCATTCCCTTTTTGCTGGTGGTGCTGTTGCTGCTGCCCGAATGGGCGCCGGCCATTCTGGTGACGGCCATGTGCGCCATGGGCGCCCATGAACTGCTCCACGCCGTCGGCGTGAAAAACAAGGCCCTCCGCTGGACCGGTGTCCTGGCGGCGGCACTGGTGCCCGTGGACATCTACGCCGAAGCCATATCCGGCAGCATCTATGAGACGGCCGATGGCGGATTTCTGGCTTCCGGTATGGGCGGCAGCCTGCTGCCGCTTCTGGCGCTGGCATTTGTCTTTGTTCTGTTCGCCCTTGCCATCGGCAATTATGGAAAACCCACCGCCATTCCGTTCGGACATCTGACCATGACCCTCTTTGCCGGTCTGGCGTTTCCCTCCATGCTGGGCTGCCTGCTGCGGCTGCGGCTGGTCTATGAGCTGGGCCCGGCCCTGGTCTTTGTGCCCCTGTGCATTTCCTTCGGCAGCGATACCTTTGCCCTGTTCGCCGGTATGCTTTTCGGTAAACACAAGCTGGCCCCCCACGTCAGCCCCAAAAAGACCGTGGAAGGCGGCATTGGCGGCATCGTCGGCGGCGTTTTCGGTATGGCTCTTATGTGGGCCATCATTCACTGGACCATCGGCTATGATTTATGTACCTGGTGGGAAGCCGTCATTCTGGGCGTCGTGGGCAGCGTTATCAGCCAGATGGGCGACCTGAGTTTTTCCGTCATCAAGCGGGAATTTGGCGTCAAGGATTACGGCAAACTGCTCCCCGGTCACGGCGGCATCCTGGACCGCTTCGACAGCGTCACTTTCGTATCCCCCTGCGTCTGGCTGCTGCTGACCATGTGGATTCTGCGGTAAGGGGAATTTCGCCCGCTGCGGCGGGTGGGGATTTCGCTGGCTGCGGCCAGCGACCGGGGGCGCTGCCCCCTGGACCCCTGCGATTTTTTGAAAAAAATCGAGTAAAACTTTTTAATGTTGGGATTTTTTTAATAATTTGGTGCGGTGCCACAGAATAAGCGCGACAGCGCGCTCAATCCATGCTTCGCATTGTTGCGGTGAGAGGGCCAAAGGCCCCTCAGCCCCGCCAGAACCCGGTTCCGTATGATCTCGTAGGGCGGGACCTGTGTGTCCCGCCGCCGGTATGCACCGAAAACCACCGGACAGGCCTATACGTTCCGTCCGCGTAGGGCGGGGGCAAGCCCCCGCCGTGTATGCAGTTTCTCCCGTGAAAGGAGTTCCCCAATGACCAAAACCATTTCCATACTGGGTTCCACCGGCTCCATTGGCCGTCAAACCCTGGACGTGATTCCCCAGCTGGGCGTTACCGTGGCGGCACTGACCGCCGGTACCAATGTGGAACGCATGGAAGCCCAGTGCCGTCAATTCCGGCCCAAACTGGCCGTTATGGCCACTGAGGACGCGGCCAGGGACCTGCGGGTCCGTCTTTCGGACCTGGACATTGAAATTCAATCGGGCATGGACGGCCTGATTGCTGCCGCCACCCATCCGGAAGCCGACACGGTGGTGACCGCCGTGGTGGGCATGGTAGGGTTACGGCCCACCCTGGCCGCCATTGCGGCCAAAAAGCGCATTGCCCTGGCCAATAAGGAAACGCTGGTCTGTGCCGGTGAGCTGGTCATGGCTGCGGCCAAAGAAAACGGCGTGGACATTCTGCCTGTGGATTCCGAACATTCGGCCATTTTTCAGTGTTTGATGGGCTGCCATGACAAGAGCGAGGTACGGCGGCTGATTTTGACGGCGTCCGGCGGACCGTTTTTTGGTATGAATCGGGACCAGCTGCGTACAGTAAAGAAGGGCGACGCCCTCAAGCATCCCAACTGGAAAATGGGCGAAAAAATCACCATCGACTGCTCCACCATGATGAATAAGGGATTAGAGGTCATTGAAGCCATGCGGCTTTATGATTTGCCCCTGCATCAGGTGGATGTGGTCATCCACCGTCAGAGCATTGTCCATTCCCTGGTGGAGTACCGGGACGGGGCGGTGATGGCCCAGCTGGGCACACCGGACATGCGGATTCCCATTCAGCTGGCCTTGACCTACCCCCAGCGGCTGGACAATCCGGCTCCGGCCCTGGATTTGCTCACCTGCGGCCCCCTGACGTTCCATGCGCCGGACCTGGAAGCCTTCCCGTGTCTGGCTCTGGCCCGGCAGGCGGCGGAGCGGGGCGGCACGGCCTGTGCCGTCCTCAACGGCGCCAACGAAGCGGCGGTGGCCTTGTATCTCCGGGACGAAATCGGCTTCTATGATATTTCCGACGCCGTAGCCCGCGCCATGGACACGGTGCCCTTTGTGGCCGCGCCCACGCTGGAGCAGGTATTGGAAGCCGACCGGGCCGCCCGGGACAGCGTATATTCCAACGTGTGAGGTTATTTTTCTATGACGACAATCCTCTATATTCTGCTGGCAATCCTGATGTTCGGCGTGCTGATTCTGGTCCACGAGTGGGGCCACTTTATCACGGCGAAAAAGCTGGGCGTCCAGGTCAATGAATTTGCCATCGGCATGGGCCCTGTTCTCTGGAAGCGGCAGAAAGGCGAAACCCAATACTCCATCCGGGCCTTTCCCGTGGGCGGTTTCTGCGCCATGGAGGGCGAGGACGAGGACAACGACAACCCCAGGGGCTTCCACAGCGTTTCCTGGTGGCGGCGGGTCATCATTCTGGTGGCCGGCTCCTTTATGAATTTTGTCGCAGGCTTTCTGATGGTGGCGGCCCTGCTGAGTACCTACAGCGGCTTTACCACCCTGGAGCTGACGGGTTTTTATGATAACGGCGGCTTGCAGGAGCAGGGCTTGCAGGTGGGCGACACCCTGTATGCCCTGGACGGCCACCGGCTGTATCTGACCAATGACCTGTCCCTGCTGACGGCCCGCACCGGCGACGGCTATTATGATTTGACCATTGTGAGAGATGGTCAAAAGATGGTTCTGAAGGACTTCCATCTGTTCCAGGACACCTACGAATACGAGGGCCAGGAGACCTACGGCTACGGCATTCTCCTGGGCTATGAGAGCAAGAACGTGGGCAGCGTCCTGAAAAACGCCTGGTATAACTGTCTCGATTTTGTCCGGATGGTCCGCATGGGCCTGGAGGATTTGATTACCGGCGCTGTGGGCATTAAGGATATGTCCGGCCCTGTGGGCATTGTGGATGTCATTGCCGATACGGGCAACGCGTCGCCTACGGTGACCATCGGCCTGCTCAATATCCTCTATCTGGCGGCCTTTATCGCCGTCAACCTGGCGGTCATGAACCTGCTGCCCCTGCCCGCCCTGGACGGCGGCCGTGTGGTCTGTCTGCTGCTGACCACGGTGGTGGAAAAGGTCACCCGCCGCCATATCAACCCCAAGTATGAGGGCTATCTCCATGGCGTCGGCATGGTGCTGCTGCTGGTTTTAATGGTCTATGTGTCCTTCCAGGACGTATTCCGCATCATTGGAGGGTGAGAAAATGACAAGACAGATTTTAGTGGGCGGCGTCCCCATCGGCGGCGGCGCACCCGTTTCCATCCAGTCCATGCTCAATACCCGCACCACCGACGTGGAAGGGTCCCTGCATCAGATTCAAACGCTGGCCGACGCCGGGTGTCAGATTGTCCGGCTGGCCGTCCCCAATCAGGAGGCCGTGGAGGGGTTCCGGCAGATTGCTGCCCGGTCACCCCTGCCCCTGGTGGCGGATATCCACTTTGACTACCGGCTGGCCATCGGCGCGGCGGAGGCGGGCGCGGCCAAAATCCGCATCAACCCCGGCAATATCGGCGGCCCCGACCGGGTCCGGGCCGTGGTAGATGCCTGTAAAGCCCGGAATATCCCCATCCGTATCGGCGTCAACGGCGGCAGCCTGGATAAGGAGCTGCTGGCAAAGTACGGCCACCCCACGGCGGAAGCGTTGGTGGAAAGTGCCTTTTCCCATATCAAACTGCTGGAGGACTGCGACTTTTATGATATCTGTGTGTCCATGAAGTCCTCCGATGTGCCCACCATGATGGCTGCATACCGGCTGTTCCGGGAACAGTCCGAGTATCCCGTCCATTTGGGCGTCACCGAAACCGGTACCGCCTATATGGGCACCATCAAATCGGCCATGGGCATCGGCGGTTTGCTGTGCATGGGCATCGGTGATACCATCCGCGTGTCCCTGACCGATGACCCGGCGGAGGAAATCCGCGCCGCCAAAGCCATTCTGAAAGCGGCGGGCCTGCGGAAAGACGGCGTCAATATTGTGGCCTGTCCCACCTGCGGCCGTACCCGCATCGATTTAATCGGTCTGGCAAAACAGGTGGAAGACGCCCTGCAAGATTGTAAAAAACCCATTACCGTAGCTGTGATGGGCTGCGTGGTCAACGGCCCCGGCGAAGCGAGAGAGGCCGACGTGGGCATTGCCGGCGGCGAGGACTGCGGCATTCTGTTCGTCAAGGGCGAACAGAAACAAAAGCTGCCCTATGACCAATTGCTGCCCGCCTTGCTTTCTTACATCGAACAACTGTAACCATGGAAAAAACCGTTTATTTTCTCGATATGTTCCGGGGCTACGCGCCGCCGGAGGAACAGCAGCCTGCTTTTCAGCAGGCTGCCGTTTGCCATGCGGAAATTGATATGGAGCGCCGGACCGTGGCCGTCTATCTGGCCATGCCCCAGTATGTCTCCGCCAAATGTCTGGGGGAGACGGAGCGGGCGTTGGAAAAACAGTTTGCCATCCGGCGGGTGAAGCTGCACCCGCGGTTTCCCGGCGAGTGTCTTTCCCAGATGGACTTTACGGAATTGACCTGGGTCCTGAACCGCGTCTATCCCATGGCGTCCTCCACGCTGGCCGGGGCCAACTGGACGTTGGAGGGGGACAAGCTGACGGTCCATCTGCGGGCCAACGGCAAAAATGACCTGTTGCCCCATCTGCCCGCCGCCGTCCGCTATCTCCAGGACCGGTTCGGCCGGGACATAGAGATTGACGTGGAGCGGGGCAGTCTGGCCGATGACGCGGACCTGTTCGCGGAAACGGCCCGTCTCCGGGCGGAGACCGTGGCAAAGCTGGAGCTGGCTCCGCCGCCGGACAAGGACAAGGGCGAGAAGAAGCACCGCAGCGCCCCGATGTTGGATGTGTCCGCCGATGTGATTTACGGCAAACCGTTCCGGGGCGAAGTGACGGCCATGAAGGATTTAACCCTGGATATGTTCCGCATCATCGTGGAGGGACAGGTCTTCGCTATCAACCATAAGGAGTTGAAGAAGCGCAACGCCTGGGTTGTCAGCTTCGATATCACCGACAATACCAGCTCTGTCCGGGTCCATCAGTTTATGGAGAACGCCAAGGCCCAGCCCATCATTGAGAAGGTCCAGGTGGGTATGGCTGTGAAGATTCAGGGCAAAATGACCTTCGACCGGTACGACAATGAAATGGTGTTGCAGCCCCAGGGCATTATGGTGGGGGCCATGCCCCAGCGAAAGGACACGGCCACCGGTGAAAAGCGGGTGGAGCTGCATCTACATACGTCTATGTCCTCCATGGACGGACTGACCTCCACCACCGCCGCCGTCAAACAGGCGGCCAAATGGGGTCATAAGGCCATCGCTATCACGGACCACGGCTGTCTCCAGTCCTTCCCCGAGGCCATGAAAGCGGCGGGCAAAGCCAAGGTGGCCGGTACCGACGAGAACATTAAAATCCTCTACGGCGTCGAGGGCTATTATGTCAACGACGTGGACGACCGGGTGGTGGTCCATGGAACCGGAGACGCGGGATTGGATGGGGAGTTTGTGGCCTTCGATTTGGAGACCACGGGCCTGTCCAACAAAACGGAAGTCATCACGGAAATCGGTGCAGCTGTCTATAAAAACGGCGAGATTATCGACCAGTTCCAGACCTTTGTCAATCCGGGCCGCAAGCTGAGCCAACAAATCATCGATTTGACGGGCATCACCGACGATATGTTGAAGGATGCCCCGCCCATCGAAGAGGTCCTGCCGAAATTCCTGGCGTTCTGCGGAGACCGGGTTCTGGCGGCCCATAACGCCGACTTTGATGTAGGCTTTATCCAGGCCGCCTGTCAGCGGTTGGGCATCGAGTATCACCCCACCTACATCGATACTCTGATTATGGCCCAAAACCTGCTGCCGGAGCTGAACAAGCACAAGCTGAACCTTGTGGCCGAGGCCCTCCAATTACCGGAATTCAACCACCATCGGGCCGTGGACGATGCCATGACCGTGGCCCATATGCTGCGGAAATTCTTTGCCATGGTGGAGGAGCGGGGCGTGACGCAGGTCCAGCAGCTCAACCCCCTGATGGCAACGCTCCGCAGCGGCTCCCGTATCGATGGCCGCAACACCCGCCATATCATCCTCTTTGCCAAAAACCAGACCGGTTTACGGAACCTCTACCGGCTGGTGTCCTATTCCAATCTGAAATACTTCAAACGCCGCCCCAGAATGCCCAAGTCGGAGCTGCTGCGGTGGCGGGAGGGCCTGATTATCGGTTCTGCCTGTGAGGCGGGCGAACTGTTCCAGGCCGTTTTGGAGGGCAAAAGCCGGGAGGAATTGCTGCGTCTGGCGTCCTTCTATGACTTTTTGGAGATTCAGCCCTTGTGCAATAACCGGTTTATGCTGGACAAGGGTCTGGCCGAGGACGAGGAACAGCTGCGGGACTTCAACCGTACCATTGTCAGCCTGGGCAAGGAGCTGGGGAAACCCGTCGTTGCCACCGGCGACGTCCACTTTCTCAATCCCGAGGATGAAATCTACCGCCGGATGCTCCTGGCGTCCAAGGGCTTCGAGGACTGTGACCGGGAATTGCCCCTGTACTTCCGTACCACCGATGAAATGTTGGACGAGTTCTCCTATCTGGGGGAGGATGTGGCGCGGGAAATCGTCGTGGACAATCCCAACCGCATCGCGGATATGTGCGAGCTGCTGCGGCCCGTTCCCCATAACCTATTCGCCCCGTCCATCGAAAATTCCGTGGAGGATTTGAAATCTCTGGTCTATGGCAAAATGCACCGGCTCTATGGTGAAAATCCGCCCAAGCTGGTTACAGACCGCGTGGAGACGGAGCTTCACGACATTATCTCCTGTCACTATGATGTTATCTATATGTCGGCCCAAAAGCTGGTCCAGAACTCTCTGGAGCACGGCTATCTGGTCGGCTCCCGTGGTTCCGTCGGCTCGTCCATTGTGGCCTATATGTCCGGCATCACGGAGGTTAACAGCTTCCCGCCCCACTACCGGTGTCCCAAGTGCAAATACTGCACCTTCGACGTGCCCAAAACCGCCGCCTGCGGCGCGGATTTGCCCGACGCCGACTGTCCCGAGTGCGGGGCCAGGCTGGACAAGGACGGATTTAATATCCCCTTTGAGACGTTCCTGGGTTTCGGCGGCGATAAGGTCCCCGATATCGATTTGAACTTCTCCGGTGAATACCAGGCCCGTGCCCACGCCTACTGTGTGGAGATGTTCGGCGCCAGCCATGTGTTCCGCGCCGGTACCATCGGCACCGTGGCCGAGAAAACCGCCTACGGCTACGCGAAAAAGTACCTGGACGAGCGTCATCGCACGGTTCCCAAGGCCGAGGAAAACCGGCTGGCCGCCGGCTGCGTCGGCGTCAAACGCACCACGGGCCAGCACCCCGGCGGTCTGGTGGTCATTCCCCAGGAAAATGAGATTTGGGACTTCTGTCCCGTCCAGCACCCGGCCGACGACCCCAAATCCGATATCATCACCACCCATTTTGAATACCACTCCATGGAGGAAAATCTGCTGAAGCTGGACATGCTGGGCCACGATGACCCCACCATGATTCGCATGATGGAGGATTTGACCGGCGTCAACGCCCAGGAAATCCCCCTGGACGATAAGGATACCATGTCCATTTTCACCTCCAGCAAGATTCTGGGCTTTGAGGATGACCCGTTGTTGGGCCCCGTCGGCACCTGTGCCATTCCCGAGTTCGGCACCAGCTTTACCCGCGGTATGCTGGTGGATACCCAGCCCCATGAATTTGACGTTCTCATTCGTCTGTCCGGCTTCTCCCACGGTACCGACGTTTGGTTGGGCAACGCTCGGGATTTGATTGTGTCCGGTACGGCGTCGGTTAAAGATGCCATCGGCTGCCGCGACGATATTATGAACTATTTGATTGCCAACGGTATGCCGGAAAAGCGCTCCTTTAAAATCATGGAATCGGTCCGTAAGGGCAGGGGACTGCCCGAGGGGGCGGAACAGGAGATGATTGACGCCGGTGTGCCCACGTGGTACATTGAATCCTGCAAGAAAATCAAATATCTGTTTCCCAAAGCCCACGCCGTGGCCTATGTGATGATGGCGTTCCGGATTGCCTGGTTTAAAGTCCATGAACCCCTGGCGTTCTACGCGGCCTATTTCTACCGCCGCAGCCAGAAGGGCGGCTTTGACGCCGCCATGATGTGTCACGGTATTGATTTGGTCAAGGAGAAAATCCAGGAGATTAACCACAACCCCGACGCCACCGACAAGGACGACGATTTAAAAACCACGCTGGAGGTCTGCTATGAATTCTACCTCCGGGGCTTTGACTTCCTGCCCATGGATTTGTATGAGTCCGAAGCGTTGAAGTTCAAGATTCAGGACGGCAAACTGCTGCCGCCTTTCGTGTCCGTGTCCGGCCTGGGTGAAACCGCCGCCTGGGACATTGTCGAGGGCCGCAAAGGCAAACGCTTTATCTCCATCGAGGAATTTTCCGCCGCCTGCCCCAAGGTCTCCAAAACCCACATTGAAAACCTCCGCGCCGCCGGTGCTTTCGGTGACATGCCCGACACCAGCCAGGTTTCGTTGTTCTGAGTTCGGACAGGGGGAGTTTCGCGCCTTGCGAGGCGCGGGAGTTTCGCTGGCTGCGGCCAGCGGGTATTTCGCCCCGTGCGCGGGGCGGGTGTTTCGCGCCGTGCGCGGCGCGACCGGGAGCGCTGCCCCCTGGACCCCGCGATTTGGGTTGTCCGCCGCCCGTTGGCAAGAGTGGTCGGCGAGGAATTTTGCGTCAGGGCAAGGTGT
>LBJMR02800__coassemble_988_pt1 | contig 14691 bp, 13 predicted proteins | sample LBJMR02800__metabat2_high_PE_031 | metagenome-assembled genome bin LBJMR02800 | reverse complement strand
CAAATTTCGCAGGGATGGCAGATGATCAAGCGTATACTCTAACATTTTGCAATCACGAACAACGGCAGCAGTGAGGCCGACAACAAACGGAATGCCGTTCCAATCTGTTACGATACGATGTTTGCTTCCAGGGTGACCTCGATCTACAGGGTTGGAGCCTGTGAGTTGGCTCCTCTTTTTGCCTGGATGACAGAGCCGTCAATACGGGCTGTGGTCTAGTCGATCTTTATTCATATAGTGCATATTTTGCAGGATAATATGGTGAAGGTTTTCCCAAACACCAGCTCTTTTGCCAATCCCGAAGTCTACGCCACTAGGTCATACCACCGTCCCAGCCCATCTCCTGTGGCAAGTCTTCCCATGGTATCCCCGTCTTGAGGACAAAGATAATTCCGGTCAAAGCTGCTCCGTCAGATATGCGTGTACGGCCGCCTCTGAGTGTAGGCTTATGTTCCGGCAAGAGTGGTTCAACCAGACTCCACAATTCGTTGCTTTTAATTTCTTAGGCATATCCTCCCCCCACTGGTATCGTATCTAATGTGCCTTTGGCTGTTCGGTATGCTAAGGACTCTGCTCTAAATGGCTTTTTACTGATATTGTGTAATATATATATAAATATTTTTATATATTAATATTTATTTTGTACAAAATACAAAATAAAGGATTGACATTTTCCATTTTTTCAATATATTAAATAATAAGTTTTATAAATTCAATATATAAAATGAATTACCAAAATATTAGATTTTGAAAACAGGAAAGGGCGTGGCAGGATGAGCGAGGAAGTGAAGTTACGAGTCTCAAAAATCGAAAAGAGTTTTCCGGGTGTAAAAGCGTTGGATAAAATTGATTTTTCGGTTCGTAAAGGCACAGTCCATGCGCTGTGCGGGGAAAATGGCGCCGGAAAATCCACTCTGATGAAAATCATCAACGGACTTTACAAGCCAGATGCTGGTGAAATTTTTGTGGACGGTCAGGCCGTGAAGATCCGCGATCCCATCAAGGCAAGAGAACTTGGTATTGCCATGATCGCCCAAGAGCTGAACTATGTTCCAGAAATGTCCGTGGAGGAAAATCTTTTTTTGGGACGACTGCCTATCAATAAGCTGGGCAAAGTGGACTGGAAAACGGTGCGTCGCCAGACCGAGGAGCTTCTGCGACGCGAGCATCTTCCTTATCGTCCTACCGATAAGCTTAAAACGCTGACCGTTTCCGATATTCAAATGCTGGAAATTCTTAAGGCAATTTCCAATGACGCCTCCATTATCGTTATGGATGAGCCGACCTCCGCCATTACACAGAAGGAAGTCGAGCTACTGTTTCAGAAAATCCAGCTGCTCAAATCCCAAGGCGTGGCCATCATTTACATATCTCATAAGTTGGATGAGGTTTTTCAAATTGCGGACGATGTGACCGTTTTTCGTGATGGGACTGTGGTCAAAAGTATGCGGGCCGAGGAAACCAATATCGATGAGGTCATTGCATTGATGGTTGGCCGGAAAATGGAGAATGTCTATGCCAAGCTGGAGGTTCCCATTGGCGAACCGCTGCTGGAGGTGCAGGGATTGACCAGCGGCCGGTTGTTTGAGGACGTATCGTTCCATGTTCGGCGGGGTGAAATTGTCGGATTTGCAGGTCTGGTTGGAGCCGGCCGGACTGAGGTGATGCGAGCGCTGTTTGGGTTGGAGACCATCGATGCTGGTGAAATCCGCTTGAGGGGCAAGCCGGTCAACATTCGGAGCGTGGCAGACAGCATCCGCAATGGCATGGTCATGTTATCTGAGGACCGCAGACGCTACGGTATCATTCCGATCCGCAGCGTCCGGGAAAACGCCAGTCTTTCCTCGTTGGAGAAGTTTTTCTACGGCGGTCATGCCCACCCGCAGCTGGAGCAAGAAACCGTTTCCAAATATTTTGATAAAATGCACGTGAAAACCCCGACGCAGGAAACGCCCATCCAGACCCTTTCCGGTGGTAATCAACAAAAAGTGCTGCTGGCCAAATGGATGATGCGCAATCCCGATGTCATGATCTTGGATGAACCGACACGTGGCATCGATGTCGGCGCCAAATTTGAAATCTACAAACTGATGAGTGACACAGCCATGGAGGGCAAAGCCGTGATCATGGTTTCCTCCGAGCTGCCGGAACTTATCGGTATGTGTGACCGGATCTATGTGATGCACCAGGGCCACATCCGTGGCGAACTGATGCGGGATCAGTTCTCACAGGAGGAAATCATGTGGTATGCCACTGGCTCCACGAAACAAGGCAAGGAGGCTGTTGTTGAATGAAACTATCAGAACGCGCCGGACATTTGATGTCCAAATATGCAATCTTTGTGGTCTTGATCTTAATGATTGTGATTTCTTCCATTTTAAATAAAAACTTTCTGAGGCCCCAGAATTTGATCAATGTGGCCGTTCAGCTCACAGTTCCCACCATTTTGGCCTGCGGCGCCATGCTGCTGGTCATCAGCGGTTTGCTGGATCTGTCCTGCGGCGCCGTCATGGCATTGTCTGGCGTCCTGTCTGTCAGCTTCTATAAAGCCAACGGTTCCCTGCTGTTGGCCGTTGTGCTGGCCATTGTAATCGCTGTGGTATGTAACCTGGTCAACGCACTGTTTGTGGCCAGCTTCCGGATGCCCTCCTTTATCGTTACATTAGCCATGACCATGGTTGCCCGCGGATTGGCGCAGATCTATACCAGCGGTCAGAATATTTTGCAGATTGGCGATTACAGCCAGCTGGGCCAGGGCAAGCTGGGCGGGGTAGTACCCATTCCTCTTGTGTTTCTGGTGATCATTGGTGTTGCCTCCTGGTACATCCTCAATCAGACCCGCTTCGGCCGCTCGCTGTATGCCATCGGCGGCAACGAAGAAGCGGCAGTAGCGTCCGGCATCAACGTGATCCGCGCCAAGTACACCGCGTTTATTATCAACGGCATTCTGGTGGGTCTGGCCGCCGCAATTTACACCGCTCGTGTTAACGCCGGTCTTCCCAACGGCGCGGAAGGATATGAAATGGAGGGCCTGACCGCCACCATCGTCGGCGGTACCAGCTTCTCCGGCGGCGTGGGCAGCGTCTCCGGAACCATCATCGGCTCCTTTATCATCGGTTTCCTCAACAATATCATGAATTTGACCGGTGTGGACTCCTATGTACAGCAGGTAGTCAAGGGTGCGATCATTGTGGCAGCCGTCCTGTACGACATCCGATTTAAGAATAAGAAAGCGCCCCGCGTCATTGTGCAGCCCACCAGCCATGACAACCAAAAACCCGCTGCATAATTTGCATCACCACCCCATGTGTCAATCCTGGCCGGCATATCGGTCATTGAATCAGAGAAAGGATGAATTGAAATGAAAATGAAAAAGCTGATCGCACTCACCCTCTCTATCATTATGGCCACGGGTATTCTGAGCGCCTGCGGCAGCAAAACCAGCGGTAATTCCGATGACGGTTACCGGGTCGCCTATATTGCACGCGCCCAGTCGGACTCCTTCGCAGCATGGTTGGCAAACGAAATGAAAGTGGCGGCTGAAAAGTACCCAGATATCACTTTGGAGGTCTTTGATGGCCAGGCTGACGATGCCAAGGAAAACGCGGCCATTGAGAACGCCATTGCCAATGGCTTTGATGCCATTATCGTTCAGCCCAATAACGGCGAGGCGCAGCGTCCCTATGTGGAAAAAATCGTGGATGCAGGCATTATCGCCATCACCACCAACGCCCGTATCGACAACATTGAAGGCGCTTCCTCCGTGGATGCCGATCCCTATGTCCAGGCCCAGGTCAATGCGGAGCTGGCTCTGGATCAGATACCGGAGAACGCCAACGTGGTGGTCCTTAACGGTCCTTCCGGCAACTTCCATGCCGATGAGCGCCGCAAGGCCTGGCAGGAGGTATTCTTTGACAAGCGTCCCGATGTGACCATCGTCGCTGAAGATTTCGCAAACTGGAACAAAGACGAAGCCATGACGCTCATGGAAGACTGGGTCATTGCCCACGGTCAGATCGACGCCATTATCTCCACCAACGACAACATGGCCGCCGGCGCTCTGGAAGTTGTCAAGGATAAGCCCGAATATTCCGACATTCTGGTGTATGGTGTGGATGGCACAGCCGAGGCTTGCCTTCTCATTCAGGAAGGCCTCATGACCGCAACCTGTCTGCAGTCTGCCATCGATTTGGCTGAGCTGAATATCGATACGGTCCACAAGCTTCTGACCGGTGAGGAGGAGCAGATCGATACCGATATCGAAGAAGTTCTCATCACTAAGGACAATGTGGATGAGTATGTGGAGATGTACACCGAAAGAGGTATGATCACCGAATAATCATCTGTTCCGGCATTTCCGAATGATACCGGAAATGCCGGAACCATCTGAATCAGGCTGTTTGATCAACTAGGAGGATAGTACTATGAAAAATCGTGGCGCCTACATGGTAGGCCTTGATAAAATGGAGATTCGTGACATTCCCGTTCCGGAACCAAAAGCCAATGAAGTGCTGGTCCGGCTGGAGTATGTGGGAATCTGCGGCTCCGACGTGCACTATTTCCATGATGGCCGCTGCGGTGACTACATCGTGGATGGAGACTTTATGCTGGGGCATGAATGCGCCGGTGTGGTAGAAGCCGTTGGCTCTGCTGTAACCACCCTTGCTGTTGGAGATAGAGTGGCGTTAGAACCGGGAATTACCTGCGGTCAGTGTGAATTCTGCAAGGGCGGCAAATATAATCTCTGCCCTGATGTGCAGTTCTTGGCGACACCTCCGGTACAGGGATGCTATGAGAACTATATCGCATTTCCAGCTAACATGTGCTTTAAGCTGCCGGAAAACGTCAGCACCAAGGCTGGTGCGTTGGTTGAGCCCTTTGCTGTGGGCCTCCATGCCGCGTTTACTGGCGAGGTACATATGGGCGATCAGGTGATTATTTTGGGCGCCGGATGTATCGGCCTTATGACGCTTCTGGCCTGCAAGGCCAATGGCGCCTCAGATATCACCGTTGTGGATGTGGTAGACAAACGACTGGAATTTGCCTTGCAGATGGGCGCCACCCGTGTAATCAACGGTAAAAACACCGATGTGATTGCAGAAGTACAGCAGCTGACCAACGGCATGGGCATAGCCAAGGTATTTGAGTCCGCTGGTTCTCCCGTTACCATCGCACAGACAGCACATTTGGTTAAGGCTGGCGGTACCATTGTTCTCATCGGCATGTCCGCCAATTCAGAAATCACTTACGATCTGGGCAAGATCATGAGCAAAGAAGCTCAAATTAAGAGTATCTTCCGTTACCGCAATCTATACCCCCGGGCAATTTCCGCCATTGCCTCCGGACTGGTGGACGTGGAACCCATTGCAACACACGAGTTTGCGTTTGAGGATATTCAAAAGGCATTTGAGGCAGCCATTCATGACAAAGAAACTGTTGTTAAGGCTGTAATCCGCATCTAACATTCCGACTATACGGGGCGTGTTGCAGCGGCAACACGCCTTTTTAATAGTATATCCATACGATCTCCTGTTGGGAAAAATCGGATGACAGGCATTTTTTACATTCAGAACACTTCTTCTATTGCTGAAATGTATCGTTTCTAATACTATTAACCTGTTGACAGCTTTCATATGCTGCCGATATAATAAAAGAATCTATAAACAGGATGTGGTGAGAGGGCTTGGCCAATAAATACGATCTCAAGGAAATGAACCGAAACAATATTTATCATTTGATTTACAATTCCAATGGCATTTCCAAGCAGCAAATTGCAACGCAGTTAGGGTTAAGTCTTCCCACTGTCAGTCAAAATCTGCTCCAATTGCGGCAGGAAGGGCTGATTATGGAAAGCGGCACCTTTAACTCCACCGGCGGCCGCAAGCCTCGGATCATTCAATGTGTGCCGGATGTTCGCCTTGCCCTGGGCATGGACATTACTGCCCACCACTTAAATCTGGTGCTTACCGATCTGATGGGAACTGTATTAGCCAATCAGCGGCTTCAGCTGAAATACGAAAATACAGACCGCTATTACGAGCAGGTACGGGAACAATTAGAAGCGTTTGTCTGCCGAAGCGGTGTACAGGAGGAACGGATTCTGGGCGTTGGAATCTCGTTGCCGGCCATCATCGCAGCCGATCACAGGATGATCACGCATATGACGGCACTGGATGCGCCAGAAGAACTCTATCAACGGTTTGCCCCCTATATTCCCTACCCCTATCTGCTGTTTAATGACGCCAACTCCGGCGGCATGGCAGAGTTCTGGCACAGAGACACAGCAGAACAGATTGTCTATATCTCCCTCAGTAACAGCGTGGGTGGCTCCATCGTCCTGTCACGCCAGGTGTATCCTGGAAACGATCAGCGCAGCGGAGAATTTGGACATCTTACTTTGGTGGATAATGGCCGTCCATGCTACTGCGGACAGCGCGGTTGTGCCAATGCCTACTGTAATGCGCGGCTGTTATCGGATATGGCCGATGGTGATCTGGCGCAGTTTTTTGCACGGGTGGAACGAGGAGATGCGGCACTGATTGAGCAGTTTAAAGAATACCTCCATTATCTGTCCATGCTCGTTCATCAGGTGCGGATGTGTTTTGACTGTGACATTATTCTGGGCGGCTATGTGGGCAGTTTTTTGGAAGCACATTTACCGGAACTGGCCATACAGGTACAGAATCGAGATCCGTATAAAGCGCCGACAAGTTACCTCACTTGCAGCCAGTTTAAATTCGAGGCTGCGGCGTTGGGAGCTGCTCTTTACTACGTGGAGCAATACATTCAGCAAATTTAGGACCCTACCCTTATCATATCAAACTCTCCGGTTCTGCCAGTTGGCAGAACCGGAGAGTTTGCATTTCTTGAAAACAGGGCACATTGTATGGCGACTGTCTACCAATACGTCCGGCTGTTTTCGTATAACGAAGACACAAAGGTGCTGGAGTTTTGCCCATTCTCGTCTCGTTTGTCCTGGAGCTGACCCGTTCCGTCCAAGTTTCCAAAGGCGCTGTCCACCTGAATACGGATGCCAACCTTATAGCAGCCAGGTGGTCACGTCCCTGACCTGGTCCATGGGCAGAAAAGTAAACTATGTGCTGGATAGCAACATCAACTATACCAGCGCTGTTATCTCCTAGCTTAAAAGCGCCTAACAAAACCGAAAAGCGATTAAGCAGCAGCCAGGGTGAGCAAGGCTACATGAATATCATCCCTGCGTTCATATCGGATAAGCAGCCGCCTGTATCGATGGAGCCAAGCAACGCTTCGCTCGGCAACCCAGCGGTGTTTTCCAAGATAATTAGAACTCTCTACACTATTTTCCACACTGACCGAGCTGGGCTACACCAACATTTACAAATTTGGCGGCATCAACACCTGGCATATGAGAGACAGAGCCGTAACGACAACCAGTCGAAAGCAGTACAGCATCTACAATGCCATATTCAAAAGAATACGGGATCGGCGCGGCCGGTCCCGTATTCTGCATTCAGGAGTGCTTCAGCCACGCCTCAAACTCCGTCAAGGGAAGGGCGCCGCTGTCGCACTGTTTTTTTCGCTCTCTGGCCTGCTCGCTCCAGGCGTAGAAATCCGTATCGGAAATGCGCCCGGCTTTGATCCAGGCAAAGCGTCTTTTGTACTCCTTGCGGTATGCCTTGAACACCGGATCGTCCGACTGCTTCTTTGTCCACTGCTGGAATGCGCCTGCATCACGGCAGGTCTGCTGGCCTTCCGCCACCGGGCGCTCACAATACTCCGCGCTGACCCGGCCGGTCTGGGGAAAATAACGGCCGCAGTTTTTACAGCGCCGTACGGTAATGCCACGCTCCACGCAGCTGCGCAGAGCATAATCAATCATATCCGAGATACTGGCAGAGTACAAAACCTGTGAACACCGGCCCGGCTCCACCGGTTCAAAACTAAGGGGAATGGGACGAAAACAAAACAACGCCGGATCATTCGGTGTGTCGTAACAATAGTTCTGGGCTGCCTGCTGCTGAGGATCTCGTCCGGCACGGTCTACATCCAAAACCAGGTCAAAGAATCGCTGTATCTGTTTCTGATACAAGGGAAGCTGCTCTGGAAGATGCCATAGCTCCTCATGCATTTTCTGATCCTCTGTGCTGCCACGGTCACCGTAAACTCCCATTCTGGAAAACCGGTCATACCAGCGTACATACAGAAGCTCCAGGTAAATGTGCCGGTGCTTCAACTGGCCCAATTCCGTCATGGCGTCTGTACCGGCCTGCCGGTCATCCTCTGTGATAAATCGGTTCCAGTCATCCGCAATCCGCTGGAGAACCGGCATCAGCTCCCCGCAATCCATCTCCAGAAAGGAGAGAAGACTCTCCAAAAACGGAAACTCCCGGCAGACCGACGGTGCGCCCTGGGTACCGGAGGCATCATACTGAAAGAACTCCCGCTTCTCAGAGAAATACAGTTTGGCATACCACATGGCTGTCTCCCTTCAAAATAGACAAATGATAAAAAATAAATAAAATAGTCTTGACAAGGATGTGCTGTCTATGTTACCATCACATCACACAAGACTGTCTAATTTATATTATGATAAGTCTAACATTGGAGGAACCGTTTGTCAATGACCAATTCTGCAGCTCTTTGCGGGCTGTAACTCGAAAATGATTGGAGGGATTGGAAATGAAGATGTCAACCTGTAAAAGCTACGACGACCTGCCGCTGTTTCTCAACGCGAATCTGGTGGCAGAGGTACTGGGCGTGTCCATCTCCACCGCCTACGAGGTGATGCACACTCCCGGCTTCCCGGTATTACGTGTGGGCAGCCGCATGGTGGTACCGAAAGAAAAGTTCATCCAGTGGGCAGAGGAGCAGTCAGGAGGTGCCGGATGAAGAAACAGTATTGGCCCAATCGCGACCCTATCAAAAACTATTTCCCACTGCCCAACGAGATCTACTCTCTGGGGCTGTCCTCCACCGCCATTGCGATCTATGGTTACCTGCTGCGGCGGGAAGACAGAGCAACCTATCAGTGCCTGGCCAGCTACACCACCATCGGACAAGCTGTTGGGAGAAGTGTTAACACTGTGCGTAAGTACGTGGCGGAGCTGGAGGAACGCAGCCTCATTCGCACGGAACGTACCACCGTCACCACACGGGATGGACGAAAGCAAAACGGCTGTTTACGCTACACAATCTTACCCATCCAGCAAGCGTTGGAATACTACTACAACAGGCAGCTGAAACAACTGGACGTGGACCGGCAGCAAGCCGCTGTTCGGAATTTGCGTCGCTGAATCAAAGAAATACGAGCAGTGCTGCAAAGCACCTCGTCAAGGCGTGTGGGGCGCTGTGTGCCCTTCTTCCGGGCATGGCAGCGTCCCAGCCCCACCATGAGATTACAGGGCAGATTTGGGCCGCTTTCAGGGAACGTGCGAAGGGCGAGGAGAAAAGCAGGATAAAGCCCCGGCGTCACCGGAGCAGTACATCTGCCCGCAGTGCGGGCAGTTACGAGGATTTCCGAACCGAGGGAGTGGGGTCAAACGCTGAGAGCAGCCAAAATTTTGCGGTCATTATCCCACGGTATCAACCTCCACAGGGAAAAAAGTAGGGGTCAAGCCCCGGAAAGGAGACAATATGAGCTCAAAAGAGAAATTTCCCCTCTATCTGCCACCGGAGAAAAAGGCACAGCTGGAGCGGAGATATACGGAAGACGGCAGCCGGAGCATCACCGGATTTATCGAAAATGCCATCGACTTCTATCTGGACTATCTCAGCGCCAACAACGCCGGAATGTTCCTGCCAACCGCGGTGCAGTCCTATCTGGACGGCAGGCTGGATCAGTTTGAAAGCCGAATGGCGTCGCTGCTGTTCAAACAGGCAGTGGAACTGGATATGGGACTGAGCACGTTGGCCGACTGCATCAATCTGGACGACGCGTATCTGCGGCGGCGACGTGCCAGCAGTATCCAAAACGTAAAACGTACCAATGGTCGACTGCGGTTTGAATAGATCGCAAGAGACGCCCGCGATGACGGGAGTGATGACGAATGGCAAGACTAATTGTCAAGAGTCCCTATATTCAGTGTGGTGGTGACCAGGGCGCAGACGGCTACATGCGGTACATCGCCACACGGGAACGGGTAGAAATCATTCCGGATGGCCGTCCACCTACCCGCAAGCAGGAGCAGCTTATCACAAAACTGGTAAAAGATTTCCCCAATGTGAAAGAGCTGTTGGAATACGAGGACTATGCACAGCATCCCACCAAGGTCAATGCCTCACTCCTCATTACGCTGGCTCTGGAGGAAAATTGGTCCAAGGTCAAATCTTCGGAGGGCTATGCCCGCTATATCGCCACCCGGCCTCGTGCAGAGCGTCTGGGGAATCATGGTCTGTTCGGAGATGCGGACGGCGTGGATCTGGACAAAGCCATGGCAGAACTGGAACACTACACCGGAAACGTGTGGACGCACATTCTCTCCCTGCACCGAGAAGATGCCGCCCGTCTGGGCTACGACAACGCCCAGGCGTGGCGTTCGCTCCTGCGGACACACCGCAACGACATCGCAGCAGCCATGCACATCCCGCCGCAGGAGTTTCGGTGGTACGCTGCCTTCCATGATGAGGGAGAGCATCCCCATGTTCACGTGATGGCGTGGTCAGTAAAGCCGGGGCAGGCATATCTGTCCAGAGACGGCATCAAGCAGATAAAATCCACCCTCACCAATCAGATTTTCAAACAAGAGATGTTTCACCTCTACGAACAAAAATCTGAAAGCAGAGAGGATCTGGTTCGGGAAGCACGGAAAATTATGTTGGAACTATCCGATCGTATGTCGCTGGGGCTCTGCGATTATCCGGATGTGGAACAGCGCATGGCGGAACTGGTACAGCAGCTGGGCGGCGTGCAAGGTAAGAAATCCTATGGCTATTTTCCCAAGCACTTGAAGAAACAGGTAGACGAGATTGTGGATCAGCTGGAGCGCCTGCCTATTGTGAATCGGTGTTATCAGAAATGGTGGGAACTCCAGTGTCAGGTCAATCAGTTCTATTCCGGTAAAGAACAACAGCGTCCGCCTCTGTCTCAGCAGAAAGCGTTCCGCGCCATCAAGAACGCAATTCTAAAGGAGGCCGAGTTCATCCGGCAGAATAGGATTTCCTTTGAGGACGGAGACAGGAGAGACCACGAGCGGGTAGATGACCCGGAACTGAGCTGGGACTGCTATATACTACGGGCAATGATCGAAAATGAGGAGCAGTCATGGACAGAGCGGGATGCAGCAGCAGAACGTCTGGAGCAGCTGGCCGCCGAGGGGGATGTACATGCTCAATACATTCTGGGACTGTTGTACCGGGATGGCGGGCTCCGCATCCCGGACGTAGAGAAAGCCAGGTATTGGCTGGAGCAGGCGGCAAAACAAGGGCTCCCTGTTTCCCAATATGCGTTGGGTCGGCTATTTTTCTCTGATGATCCGGATGTACATGATTCAGAAGAAGGAATCCGCTGGCTGAAAGCAGCCGCTCAAAACGGTAACAATCACGCCGCCTATGCGTTGGGGAAGGAGTATCTCCGAGACCGGGAGGTTCCGAAAGACGCAGTAGTTGCTGCATCCTGTCTCCGTCAGGCAGCAGAGGTGGACAATCCCTGGGCGCAGTATCTGCTGGGGAAACTGTATCTGGCGGGGGATGGTGTAGAGAAAGACGATGACGCCGCTTACAGGTGGTTTCGATCCGCCGCATCGCAGGGCCACACCTATGCACAGTTTTTTGTGGACCGAATGGAGCAGCAGGCATATGCGCCACCTGGTCTGCTGCTCTCTGCCACCCGCCTCCTGCACCACATGGGCCGCATCTTCCGGGACAGCGTTCCACCTGTGCCGGTGCCCGACGGTATGCAGATTGACCGGAAACGGCTCCAGAAGCTGCGGGAAAAGAAAATTGCCCTGGGACATAAACCGGATGACCACGAAGAGGAGCAGAGCACCGGCAGTATGACCATGGGCGGATGGTAGATGTAAGTATATGACAAAGGGCCTCCCACACCGTGCGGAAGGCCCTATCCTCTCTTATGAATCACCGATTCCTCCCACATAGAATTCAGCTATGTCGTCCAGGCGAAGGCAGGCCAGACGTCGGCGGTCGACTCTCATATGGCCGCAGCCGCAGTCAATGTCAACAATCCCTCTTCCGTGCCAAATGGAGAAATCCCCGTTCATCTGTTTGGTGAGGATCACTGTGGGCGTATGGCCGACAATGCAGACGGTATCCGGGTAGGGGCTGACGCTGTCCGGCTCCACCCGGCCCCAAATGCGGGTGTCGTGGTCGTTGCCGGGGCATCCATGCACCAGGTAGAACTTCTGCCCACCCACCGTACATTCCAGATGATCCGGCAAGCCGGAGAGATATTGCAAAATGCGGTTTCGCTCCGGCGGTGTGCGATGGTAGAGCAGTTCCCGATAGGTTGGTGCTCCCCCATTCTGCCGCCACAGTTCCCGGGCACCCAATTTATTGCGGGGCCCCAAAGTGCTCAAACACATCTGCTCGTGATTCCCCAGAAGCATCGTCATGTTGGGAGAGGCCATGATTTGCAGGAGCAGCTCTACACCGTCGGGTCCCCGGTCAATCACATCCCCGAGAATGTATAAATGATCCGATTCGGAAAAATGAATTTGTTCCAACATCTGCAAAAAGAACTCCCGCTCCCCGTGCAGATCCGCCATGCAGTAGACCATCCGGCATACCTCCGTTTCCAATATGGTACCCGCATCTTACCATATTCTCCGGCCGGATACAACAGGATACACTGTGAGATCTTGCGCCGCAATAGACAAAGAAATCAGCGGTACCATTTTAATTGATAACTTTCTCTGAACTCCTCTGCGTAAGGGTAGCTATTGCACAGCATTGCTGGTATTGTGTGTGCTGCAAAGGAGGCGACACACATGAACGACTACATGAGAGCGTTGCATCAGCGGTTCTTCCAAAAGCCGCTCTGTGCAGAACAGCAGCGAGAAATCCAGCTGGCACGGCTGGAACTGCGGAACCGGTTGGACAAGCCCGAACGCCGGACACTCCTGCGGCTGCTGGACGCCGAAGCGCTGATGCGAGAGAAAATCTCCCTGGCCAGCTTCACCGCCGGATTCAAACTGGCTGCGGGCATCGCAAAAGAACTGGAGGCCGATGGCATCTACTCCTTCGACGAGGAGGAGACGGAGCAGCTCAGCCGGCTATGGAAAAAGGAGGTGTGACCAATGGCAAAGAAGCGAGCCAATGGTGAAGGCAGCATTCGCAAGCGCAAAGATGGCCGCTGGGAAGCACGCTACACCGCAGGCTATGATCCCACAACAGGAAAACGCATCATCAAGAGCGCCCTAGGAAAAACACAGGCCGAAGTCAAAGGGCGGCTGACTGCCAAAATTGAAGAATGTAAGCATCTCGACATAACGCGCAGCGATGAATACACCGTGGAAACATGGCTGCAGACCTGGTACGAACTCTACGCAAAGCCCAATATTCGCCCCTCCACCGCAGAATACTACCGGCGAGCCATTGAGCTGCACGTTGCCCCGCGCATCGGCACCATTCGGCTCCGGGATCTCACCGGCCGAAACCTGCAAAAGCTCTACAAGGATTTGCAGGAAAACGGTCGGCTGCGTGCAGCGCAGAAAGGGCGTCAGCCGGGGCTGAGCAGCACCACGGTACATGGGATTCACATGATGCTGCACAATGCGTTTGACCGGGCCGTCAAGGAACGGCTGATCCTCCGGAATCCCACTGAAGACTGCATCGTCCCCAAAATTCAGAAGCAGGAGATGCAGATCTTACATCCGGAGGACATGAAAGCCTATCTCGACGCGGCAGAGTATTACGGCGTACTGCCCATGTTGTTTCTGGTGCTGGTCAGCGGTCTGCGGAAAGGGGAACTGGTGGCGCTCCTCTGGAGTGACCTGGATGTGGAACACAAAACCATCTCTGTCAGTAAATCCATAGGCCGGGACTCTGACGGCCATCTGGCCATCAACCGTCCGAAAACCGAAAACTCCATCCGAGAAATCTCTATTCCACAGGAGGCTGTTGACCTGCTGGCGGCAGAACACGAAAAGCATCCGGACAATCCCTACTTATTTCCATCACCCAGGACCAATGGGATGTACCACCCGGACAGCGTAGTCAACCTCCACAAAAAGGCACTGAAGCGTGCCGGGTTGCCCCATATTCGCTTCCACGATCTACGGCACACATTTGCAACAGTGGCTTTGCAGAGCGGCGTGGATGTCAAAACAGTCTCCAGCATGCTGGGCCACTACGACCCAGGCTTCACCCTCCGCACCTATACGCACACCACACGCCAAATGCAGGAAACTGCGGCGGAAAAGATGGGGGCGTTTATGGCGCAGGTCCGATGAATACTGGTCAAACAAACAACACCGGCGAGGCAAATATCCTCTCCGGTGCTGTTTAATCCTTTCGGGTCCTTTCTGCGTGTGGGTCACGGTGTGGGTCATCCCATGGGCGGGCGTCCTCATACAGTAGATATTGGAGCGTAATCCCAATCACACCATGCGAATGTTTCCTGTTGGCAAGTGTAGTTCACGTGTCCCACAAAATTTCTAAAAAAGTAAGAAAAGCACCTGATTTCCGAAGAAATCAGGTGCTTTGGTGGGGGATGGTGGATTCGAACCACCGAAGGCATAGCCAGCAGATTTACAG
>LBJMR02800__coassemble_896_pt1 | contig 15861 bp, 16 predicted proteins | sample LBJMR02800__metabat2_high_PE_031 | metagenome-assembled genome bin LBJMR02800 | reverse complement strand
CCTTATTGCGGGGATAGATTACCGCTTAAACTCCGTATCGCAATAGGCGCAGCGATAGGCACGCTTACCGTCGGCCTTATGGCCCAGCAGGAAAATAGCGTCCAGCTGGGGCTCGGTGGAGGTGATGCAGCGGGGATTCTTACAATGAATGACATTCACCAGCTTGGGGGGCAGCTCCAGGGGCTTCTTCTCCAGCAGCTTGCCGTCCCGAATGACATTGACGGTAATGCCGGGGTCAATATAGCCCAGAACCGTCAAATCCAGGTCAATGAGGGAGTCAATCTTGATAATATCCTTCTTGCCCATTTTGCTGCTCTTGACGTTCTTGATGATGGCCACGGAGCAGTCCAGCTCGTTGAGTTTCAGATACTTGTAAATCTCCATGCTGCGTCCGGCCTTGATGTGGTCCAGGACGTAGCCGTTGCGAATGCTGTCGATGTTCATGCGTGCACCTCCAGAAGTTTCATGATAAGAGCCATGCGGACGAATTTACCATTGGCGGCCTGACGGAAATAGCAAGCTCTGGGGTCCTTGTCCACATCCACGGTAATCTCATTGACACGGGGCAGGGGATGGAGCACCCGCATTTCGGGCTTGGCGGTGGACAGCTTCTCCGGGTCCAGAATGTAGGTATCCCGCAGACGCAGGTAATCGGCCTCGTTGAAGAACCGCTCTTTCTGGACGCGGGTCATGTAGAGAATATCCAGCTGGGGCATGGCGTCTTCCATGCTCTCCACTTCCACATAGTCCTTGCCCTGGGCGTCCAGAACGTTCTCCTTCAGATAGTCGGGAATCTTCAGCTCCGGGGGAGAGATAAAGATAAACTTGATGTTCTCATACCGGCACAGGGCGGTGACCAGAGAATGGACCGTGCGGCCGAACTTCAGGTCGCCGCAGAAACCAATGGTCAGATTGTCCAGATGGCCGAACTCTCTGTGGATGGTCAGCAGGTCCGTCAACGTCTGGGTGGGGTGGTTGTGGCCGCCGTCACCGGCGTTGATGACGGGGATGGAGGAAACCTGGGTGGCGGCGTAGGGCGCGCCCTCCTTGGGGTGACGCATGGCGATAATGTCGGCGTAGCCGCTGACCACCTGCACCGTATCGCCTACGGTCTCGCCCTTGGCGGCGGAGCTGGTGGAGGCGTCGGAGAAGCCCAGGGTCCGGCCGCCCAAATCCAGCATGGCGGCCTCAAAGGACAGGCGGGTACGGGTGGAAGGCTCGAAGAACAGCGTTGCCAGCTTCTTGCCGTGGCAGACCTCGGCATACTTGGCCGGGTTGGCGATGATGTCCTCGGCGGTGGTGATCAGCTCGTTGATCTCCTCCACACTCAGGTCGATGATGTCAATGAGATGTCTCATGGGTTGGTTTCCTCACTTTCTCCAGCTGTCATCGGAAGGATTGTCGCGGAAGGCCTTGAGCCGTGCAATGTCCTCAGGCTTGATGTAGCCCTCCTCGGCGGCCACTTCGCACACGGCGTCAAAGTTGGACAGACTCACATTTTTGGCGTTGGCAGCGGCCAGACGGTCCAGGCCCTTCTGCATGCCGTAGGTAAAGATGCTGACAATGCCCAGCACATCGGCGCCGGCTTCCCGCAGGGCCTCCACCACTTCAATGCAGCTGCCGCCGGTGGAGATCAGGTCTTCCACAACGACCACTTTCTGATGCTTTTCCAGCTTGCCCTCGATGCGGTTGCCGCGGCCGTGGTCCTTATTGCCGGAACGGACGTAGCCCATGGGCAGGTTCAGGATGTGGCCGCAGATGGCGGCGTGGGCGATACCGGCGGTGGAGGTGCCCATCAGCACTTCACAGTCGGGGTAGTGCTTGCGGATCAGCTCGCACAGACCGTTCTCGATTTCCGTGCGGACGGCGGGGGCCGTCAGCGTCAAACGGTTGTCGCAGTAGATGGGGCTCTTGATGCCGCTGGCCCAGGTGAACGGGTCGTCGGGCCGCAGAAACACGGCATGGATGGACAGCAATGCTTTGGCAATCTTCTTTTCCATATGTGAATCTCCTTTGAGATGGATTTACTGACCGAGGAACTCTTTGCAGCAGCGCTCGTAGGCAGCCACCGGGTCGGCGGCCTGGGTGATGGGACGGCCCACCACGATAAAGTCGCTGCCGGACTGACCGGCCCGCTCGGGGGTCATGACGCGCTTCTGGTCGCCCACATCGCCGTCGGCAAAGCGGATGCCGGGGGTGACGGTGAAGAACTTCTCACCGCAGGCGTCCTTGACCTTCCGGGCTTCCAGGGGGGAGCAAACCACGCCGTCCAGGCCGCTGTCGGCGGCGTTTTTGGCGTAGCGCATGACCGTTTCTTCCATGGGAGTGTCAATGAGCAGCTCATTCTTGAGGGTCTCGGCGTCGGTGGAGGTCAGCTGGGTTACAGCGATGAGCAGGGGACGGGTGCCGTCAGCACGGGTCAGGCCCTCCAGAGCGCCTTTCATCATGGCGGACGCGCCGGCGGCGTGGACGTTGACTATGTCCACATCCAGATGGCTCAGCACGCTCATGGCCCGCTTGACGGTGTTGGGAATGTCATGGAGCTTCAGATCCAGGAAAATCTTGTGGCCACGGGCCTTGATCTCCCGGATGATGGCCGGACCCTCGGCATAGAACAGCTCCATGCCGATTTTCACAAAGGGCTTGCGGCCCTGGAATTGGTCCAGAAAGGCCAGCGTCTCGTCTTTGGTGGGGAAATCCAGTGCAATGATGACGTCCTTGTTCATCGGTGTGCGCCTCCTGTCAAGTCACTCAATTTGGTTACGCCCAGGCTCTCACAGAGCGCGGGCAGGTCTTCCACGATTTTTTTGCAGGCGTAGGGGTCCCGCAGGTTGGCCGCGCCCACCTGCACCGCCGTCGCGCCCGCCAGCATCAGCTCCACGGCATCCCGTGCCGAGCTGACGCCGCCCATGCCGATAATCGGAATGTTGACGGCCTGATATACCTGATACACCATACGGACGGCGATGGGCAGCAGGGCCGGACCGGACAAACCGCCGGTGCCGTTGGCCAGAATGGGCTTTCTCGTCTTTAAATCCAGCCGCATGCCCAAAAGGGTGTTAATCAGGCTGACGCCGTCGGCGCCCTCGGCCTCGCAGGCCCGGGCGATTTCGGCAATGTCGGTGACATTGGGGGTCAGCTTCATATAGATGGGCTTTTTCGTCACAGCCCGGACGGCCTTGGTCACTTGGGCCGCCCCCTCGGCGGTGTTGCCAAAGTTCTGGCCGCCGCAGTGGAGGTTCGGGCAGGAAATATTGACCTCGATGATGCCCACCTGGTCACAGTCGGAAATTTTCCGGACGTTTTCGGCGTACTCGTCGAGGGAAAAACCGCCGATGTTGGCAACCAGAGGCTTGTGGAAAATCTTTGCCAGCTCCGGCAGCTCGTGGGCAATGACGGCGTCGATGCCGGGATTCTGGAGACCCACGGCGTTGAGCATACCCGCAGGCGTTTCCGCAATGCGGGGGGTGGGGTTGCCGAAACGGGGCTCGGCGGTGGTACCCTTAAAGGAGATGCTGCCCAAAATGTCAAGATTGTAGAATTGGGCAAACTCCTGGCCGAATCCAAAGGTGCCGCTGGCGGGGATGATGGGGTTGTCCAGTTTGATACCAGACAGAGTCACAGAAAGGTCTACCATACAATCTCCTCCTTGCAGAGCACCGGGCCGTCCTTGCAGATGCGCTTGGTGCCGTACTTGGTCTTGCAGGTGCAGCCGACGCAGGCGCCGAAGCCGCAGCCCATACGCTCCTCGAAGCTGAACTGGCCGTCCACAATCTGGGCCATGGAATCCACGGCCTTGAGCATGGGAATGGGGCCGCAGCAGAGGGCGTAGTCACAATCGGTCTGCTCGATGACCGCCGTCACAAACCCCTTGGTTCCGTAGCTGCCGTCCACGGTGGACACCAGCACGGGGCAGCCCAGGGCTTTGAATTCGTCTTCATAGAAGAGCTCGCGGGTGCTGCCAAAGCCCAGGGCCACGGTGGGGGTTACGCCCTTGGCCAGAAAGGCTTTCGCCAGGGCATAGAGGGGCGGCACGCCCACGCCGCCGCCCACCAGGACCGGCTTGTGGTGCAGGGCCTTGTCCACATCGTAGCCGTTGCCCAGTCCCATCAGGACGGAAAATTCCGTACCGATGGGGGAGCCGCAGAGGGTCTGGGTGCCGCTGCCCATGGCGCGGCAAATAAGGACCAGCTTGTCCTCTGCCCAATCACAGACGGAAATGGGGCGGCGCAGGAAGTGGCCCTGGACTGTAATGTTGACAAACTGGCCGGGCCGGGTGATGGCCGACGTGTCACCGGAGAAGGTCAGCTCATAGACATCATGGGTCAGCTGCCGTTTTCCTTGCAAGGTCAAAATGGCTTCATTCATGGGGTACCTCCCGTTCATAGACGATCTTACCGCCGCAAATGGTCAAATCCACCGTGGCTTCAGCGGGCATCCCGGCAAAGGGAGTGGCCCGGCCCTTGCTCACAAAGGTTTCCGGGTCCACGGGGGCGGCAGGGGTGTCCAGGGAGAGCACCGTCAGGTCGGCGGGCTGGCCCTCGGCAATGACGCCGCCGGGGAATCCGAAAATGCTTCTCGGGCGGGTGATTAAACGGTCCAGAACAATGTCCAGCGACACCTTGCCGGGCTTCACCAGATAGGTATAGACCATGGCGAAAGCCGTCTCCAGACCGACCACGCCCATGGCGCTGTCCCGGAGACCCTTGGCCTTTTCCTCGGCGCTGTGGGGGGCGTGGTCCGTAGCGATGCAGTCGATGGTGCCGTCCAGGAGACCGGCCACCAGCGCGTCCCGGTCGGCTCGGCTCCGCAGTGGCGGATTCATCTTAAACCGGGCATCCTCCTGTAGGTCCTCGTCGCAGAGAATCAGATAATGGGGTCCGGTCTCACAGGTGACGGGCAGGCCCTTGGCCTTGGCCCGGCGAATCAGTTCCACCGATTCCTGTGTGGAAATGTGGCAGACGTGATAGGGGCAGCCGGTTTCCTCCACCAGTTTCAAATCCCGCTCAATCTGCCGCCATTCGCTTTCGGAGCAGATGCCGGGGTAACCGTGTTCCCTGGCCCATTGGCCGTCGTGGATGCAGCCGCCGCGGAGCAGCTCGTTGACCTCACAGTGGGCCACGATGTGTTTGTCCAGTTTTTTGGCCTCCACCATGGCGGCTTTCATCATGTCATCGGACTGAACGCCCCGGCCGTCGTCAGAGAAGCCCGCCACATGGGGGGCCATATCGGAAAGGTCCGCCAATGTCTGACCCTGCTCGCCCTTGGTGATGGCGCCGTAGGGGTAGACGTGGACGACGGCATCCCGGTCGATAATAGTAAGCTGTTCCTGTAAGGTCTCGGCGCTGTCGGGGACCGGTTTGAGGTTGGGCATGGAGCAAACGGCGGTGTAACCGCCGGCGGCAGCGGCGGCGGTACCGCTGGCAATGGTCTCCTTATAAGAAAAGCCGGGCTCACGAAGATGAACATGGACATCTACGAAACCCGGAACCAATAACCGCTCATGGAGTTCAATCACCGTATAGCCGGTGGCATCGACGGAAGGGGAAACGGAAACAATACGCCCGTCAGCAATGGCAACGTCACGTTTTTCCAAAGTGCCATTGTTCCATACCATACCGCCGGTCAGCAGATACTGCATAGCATAACCTCCTGCTTCATTCTCAATTGTGTATTGTATCGCATCCAGCGGCGAAAGTCAACGATAATTCCCGTCATCGGGCGAAGACCATTGCAGGTGGTTACGATTGCGCCCCCATGCGCCGGATAACGGTACCAGGTACCGCCAAAAAGGCCGCCGTCCACCACCCGCGAGGGGGTGGGGACGGCGGCCTTGCGGCATACGCCGCGGGGATTGCGCCATCTGCGGATGGCGCGTTGGGACGATTGGGGTGTTTCGCCCGCTGCGGCGGGCGACCAGAGGCGCTGCCTCTGGACTCCGCGATTTGGGCTGCCCGCCACCCGTTGGCAAGAGTGGTCGGCGAGGAATTTTTCGTCAGAGCAAGGTGCGGGTTCGCAGCCATACTGGATGTATGGCAAGAAACCGCACCGCAGCTATGGCGGAAAAGGCCCGGCGAGCACCGCAGACACACGGGCGGTGGGTAGCCCTCACAAGAAAAAAATCGAGTAAACTTTTCCTTTTGGGTGCGATGTGTCAATTCATCTTTTCACGAATCTTAGAGAGCCGCTCCAGCGCTTCATTTAGGGTTTCGTCCACCTTGGCGAAGTGCAGCCGGACAATATGATTGACGTTCTCCTTGAAGAAGGACGTACCGGGCACGGCGGCAACGCCCACCTTCCGGGCCATCTCCTCGCAGAATTCCACGTCGGACTGGCCGGGCTTCATAAAGGGGCCGATATCGGCCAGCACAAAGTAGGCGCCCTGGGGGTCCGTATAGGGGATGCCGATACGGTCCAGACCCTCAGTGAACAGCTTTTTCATATGGGCGTAGTGGTCGCCAAACTCCTTATAGTAGCTGTCGGGCATATCCAGACCCACAATGGCGGCCTCCATCAGGGGAGACGCCGCGCCCACGGCGTTGAAGTCGTGGTACTGCTTGATCTTGTCCATGATCTCCTTGGGAGCGATGGCGTAGCCCAGACGCCAGCCGGTGACGGAGTACGTCTTGGACAGGGAGGAGCAGGACACGGTCCGCTCCCACATGCCGGGGATGGAGTTCATATAGGTGTGCTTGTGGCCCTCGTAGACGATGTGCTCATAGACTTCGTCCATGATGGCGTACACGTCGTACTTGATGCACAGGTCCGCAATCTGCTTCAGCTCGGCCTCGGTAAACACCTTGCCGCTGGGGTTGGAGGGGTTGCAAATCAGAATGGCCTTGGCGCCCTGCTTGAAAGCGTCCTCCAGCACATTGGCGTCAAAGTTGAATTCCGGCGGTGTCAGCGGCACAAACACCGGCTCGCAGTCGGCAAAAATGGCCTGGGCCCGGTAGTTCTCAAAGTAGGGGGAGAACATAATGACCTTGTCGCCGGGGTTGGTCAGTGCAAACAGCGTGTCCACCATGGCCTCGGTGGAACCGATGGTCACCACCATTTCCGTGTCGGGGTCCAGGGTACGGCCCATAAACCGGCCGCACTTCCGGGCCAATGCGGCGCGGAAATTGGGGGCGCCCATGGTGATGGGGTACTGGTGGGGACCCTGATAGGCCACCTCCGCCAGACGGTCCAGCATGGCCTTGGGAGGATCAAAGTCAGGAAACCCCTGGGCCAGGTTGATGGCGCCGCAATCCAGGGAGATGCGCGTCATGCGGCGGATGACGGAGTCAGTGAACAGATCACACTTACGGCTGAGTTGTTGCATGATACGGTACCTCGATTCTTAGAAAAATTAGTGGATGCCCAGCTCCTCGCTGGTGGCAATGGGAATGTTGTGGGATTGCAGCAGGGCCGTGAACTTGGCCTCGTCGGAGATACGGAACACCATATAGGCGTTGCCGTTCTGATTGGTGAACAGGGAATACATGTATTCAATGTCCAGCTGACCCTCGGCCAGCAGGGCCAACACCTGGGCCAGACCGCCGGGGGCGTCGGGGACGGAGATCACCAGCACCGGCGTTTTGGACAGGATGAACCCCTGCTCCAAAAGAATGTCGGTGGCCTTCACCGTGTCATCCACAATGATGCGGAGAATGCCGTAATCGGTGGTCTCTGCAATGGACAGGGCCCGCAGGTCAATGTGATGATCGGCCAGAATCTTGGTGATCTGGGCCAGCTGGCCCACACGGTTTTCCAGGAATACGGAGATCTGATGGATAGACATGGGACAACCTCCTTAAATCTTGCGCTTGTCGATGATGCGGACGGCCTTGCCCTCGCTGCGGGCGAGGGTCTTGGGGGCCACCAGCTTCACACGGGCGTAGATGCCCAGCATGGCCTTGAGGGCCGCCACCAGAGATTTCTCCATTTCGGTGATCTTGCCCAGGGAGTCGGAGAAGTTCTCCGGCGTCATTTCCACCAGCACATCCAGGGTGTCGGAGTTGTTGATCCGATCCACAATAATCTGGTAGTTGGCCTGATAGCCCTGCTCGATGAGCACCGCCTCAATCTGGGACGGGAACACGTTGACGCCCTTGACAATGAGCATATCGTCGCTGCGGCCCATGGGCTTGCTCATCTTTACCAGCGTTCTGCCGCAGGAGCACTTCTCTCTGGTCAGCACGCAGATATCCCGGGTCCGGTAGCGCAGCAGGGGGAATGCCTCCTTGGTGATGGAGGTGAACACCAGCTCGCCCTTGCTGCCCTCCGGCAGCACCTCGCCGGTGTTGGGATCGATGATCTCCGCAATAAAATGGTCCTCGTTGATGTGCATGCCCGTCTGTTCGCTGCACTCAAAGGCCACGCCGGGGCCGGAGGTCTCCGTCAGACCGTAGATATCAAAGGCCTTGATGCCCAGCTGCTTTTCGATATCCCGGCGCATTTCCTCGCTCCAGGCTTCCGCGCCGAAAATACCGGCTTTCAGCTTGATCTGGTCCCGCAGGCCCCGCTCATGAATGGATTCTGCCAGATAGGCCGCATAGGAGGGGGTGCAGCAGAGAATGGTGGACTGCAAATCCACCATAAATTGCAGCTGCCGGTCCGTGTTGCCCGAGGACATGGGCAGCGTCAGGCAGCCCACCTTGTGGCTGCCGCCGTTGAGACCGGGGCCGCCGGTGAACAGGCCGTAGCCGTAGCACACCTGGCACACATCTTCGTCAGTACCGCCGGCGGCGGTGATGGCGCGGGCGCAGCAGTCCTCCCACAAGTCAATATCGTGCTGGGTGTAGAAGGCAACCACCCGCTTGCCGGTGGTGCCGGAGGTGGACTGGATGCGGACGCAGTCCTTTAACGGTTTGGCTAAAAGGCCGTAGGGGTAGGCTTCCCGCAAATCGTCCTTGCTGAGAAACGGCAGCTTGTGGAGGTCGGCCACGCTCTGAATGTCGTCGGGCGTGACGCCTTTTTCCTCCATCTTCTTGCGGTAATAGGGGACGTGGTCCCACACGTGGCGTACCTGTTTCACCAGGCGCTCTTTCTGCAACGCCAGGATGGTCTCCCGGCTGGCACATTCCACTTCGGGTTGATAGTATCGTTCCATGGGGCGGTGTTCCTTTCTCTTTCCGGTTGGTCAGGCGTTGCGGCCCAGGGTGAATGCCTTTTTGTTCAGCTCCAGGAATTTCTCCGGAACGCTCTTGTCGATGGCGGTCATCCAGTCCTCCAGGGGCATATCGAAGCACTTGGACAGACGGCCCATCAGCACGATATTGACGGCTTTTGCGCTGCCTGCTTCTTCGGCCAGTTTCAGAGCGTCGATGGCGTCCACCTTTAATCCCTTGGCTTCCATTTTCGCCACCAGATTTTCCGGATAGGATGCCGCGCCGGTGATAACGGGCATGGGGTTGATCTGCTGGGTGTTGGTGACGATGGTGCCGCCGGGTTTTAAGTATTCGGTCCAGCGGGCGGCTTCCAGCAGTTCAAAGGACACAATGTAGTCGGCTTCACCCTTGTCGATGATGGGGGAGTAGACCTTGTCACCGAAGCGGACATAGGTGACCACGCTGCCGCCCCGCTGGCTCATGCCGTGGACCTCCGACACCTTGATGTCGTAGCCCTTTGTCAGCAACAGCCGGCCCAGGAGTTTGGAAGCCAGGAGACTGCCCTGACCGCCCACGCCGACGATCATAATGTTTTTCGTTTCCATGTTCAGTCCTCCTTCGGCAGCTGCAAGGCGTCAAATTTGCACAGCTGACGGCATACGCCGCAGCCGGTGCAGAGGGTGTTGTCGATTTTGGCTTTTCCGCCGATCATGCTGATGGCGGGGCAGCCAATCTTCATGCACATGCCGCACTCCTTGCACGTTTCTTCGTCCACAAACAGGGGCTTGCCGTGCTTGACGGTCTTGAGAAGGGCGCAGGGACGGCGGGAGATAATGACGGAAGGCTCGTCGGCGGCCAGCTCTTCCTGGACTGCCTGATTGCACTCGGCCAGGTTATAGGGGTCCACCACCCGGACGCGGCGAATGCCGATGGCATGGCAGAGGGTTTCCAAATCAATCTTGGTGGCTGGGTCGCCCTTGAGATTGTATCCCGTGGTGGGGTTCTGCTGATGGCCGGTCATGCCGGTGATGGAGTTGTCCAGAATAATGACCGTGGCGTTGGATTCATTGTACGCCACATTGACCAGACCCGTCATACCAGAGTGCATAAAGGTGGAATCACCAATGACAGCCACGGTATTTTTGCTGTCACCGCCGGACTTGAGGAAGCCGTGGAGACCGGAGATGGACGCGCCCATGCAGATGGTGGCGTCCATGGCAGCCAGAGGGGCCACCGCGCCCAGGGTGTAACAGCCGATATCGCCCATGACCGTCAGCTTGTTCTTTTTCAGCGTGTAGAACAGGCCGCGGTGGGGACATCCGGCGCACATGACAGGGGGACGGGGCGGAATGGGCTCGTCCAGCGCCGTACCGGCGGGAACCGGCAGACCCAACTTCTCGGCCACGATATTTTGGCTCAGCTCATCAATGCAGGAGAAATAGTCCTTGCCGCTGAGGGCCAAACCCAGATTGCGGCAATGTTCCTCAATAAAGCCGTCCAGCTCCTCCACCACCAGAAGATGGTCCACGGTGGCGGCGAAATCCCGGATTTTTTTCTCCGGCAGGGGCCAGACCATGCCCAGCTTCAGCACCGGGAACCGGTCGCCGCAGACCTCTTTCACATATTGATAGCTGGTGGAACCGGTGATGATGCCAATTTTATGGTCGGCGCCGTCTTCCACCCGGTTGATTTCGGCGGTCTCGGCCCAGGCGATAAGGTCGGCGGTCCGCTGCTCCACCACCGGATGGCGGCGCTTGGCGTTGCCGGGCATCATAATATATTTGGGGCCGTTCTTCTCGTAGGGTTTGGCGGGGGCTTCGGCCCGGTCGGACGTCTCCACAACGCTCTGGGAGTGGGAAACACGGGTACACATTTTCAGCAGCACCGGCGTGTCGAACCGCTCGGAAAGCTCATAACCCAGTTTGGCAAAGGCCAGCGCTTCGGCGGAGTCGGAAGGCTCCAGCATGGGGATTTTGGATGCCTTGGCGTAGTGGCGGGAATCCTGCTCGTTCTGGGAGCTGTGCATGCCCGCGTCGTCGGCCACGACAATGACCATACCGGCGTTGACGCCGGTGTAGGAAATGGTAAACAGGGGGTCGGCGGCCACATTGAGACCCACATGCTTCATGCCGCAAAAGCTGCGGTGACCGGCCAGGGCCGCGCCGAAGGCCGATTCCATGGCCACCTTTTCATTGGGGGCCCATTCGGCGTAAATCTCCGGGTACTTGGCGGCGGCCTCGGTAATCTCCGTGCTGGGGGTGCCGGGGTAGCTGGAGACGAAGCTGCATCCGGCCTCGTAGAGGCCGCGGGCAACGGCTTCGTTGCCCAGCATCAGCGTTTTCATGGTTACAGTTCCTCCTTTACAGTGTCGCGTGGGTTTCCAATGGAGTCCTTGGCGGTGACCACCACTTTTTGCTCATAGCAGGCGAAGACCTGCTCGATGTGCTGTTGGAGGGGCGGCCGGGTCAGCATACTGACCGCCGGGACAATGACAAGCCCCGCCAGCATACAGAACGCGCCGGCGTTGATGGGCGATTGGAGCAGAGTGGGGAAAGCTTTGCCGAAAAAGATGTTGCAGAGCATGACCACCGTGGAAAAGGCAAAGCTGACGGCACAGGCGGCCTTGGTGGTGCGCTTCCAGTACAAACCGTAGAGGAACGGGGCCAGAAACGCACCGGCCAGCGCGCCCCAGCTGACGCCCATCAACTGGGCGATAAAGGTGACGCTGGAGCGGTACTGGATAATCGCCAGCACCACGGAAATGGCGATAAACACCACAATCAGCAGGCGAATCAGGAAAATCTGCTGTTTTTCTCCCATGTCCTTTTGAAAAATGGGCTTGATAAAATCCAGCGTCAGCGTGGAGCTGGACGTGAGCACCAGGGAGGACAGGGTGGACATGGAGGCCGACAACACCAGAATCACCACCAGGGCGATGAAAATGGTGGGCAGCCCCTCCAGCATGGTGGGAATGATGGAATCGTAGCCGTTCTGAGCCACCAGCTCCGGCGTGGAAAAGAGCCGTCCGAAGCCGCCCAGGAAGTAGCAGCCACCGGCCACAATGAGGGCGAACAGGGTGGAAATCATCATGCCCTTGTCAATGGCCTTTTCACTCTGAATGGCATAGAACTTCTGGACCATCTGGGGCAGTCCCCAGGTGCCCAGGGAGGTCAGCAGCACCACGCCCAAAAGTCCCACCGGGTCCGGACCAAAGAAGGAGGCGAAGACGCCGGGGGTATCCGACGTGGCCGGGTCGCTGACCCGTGCCAGACCGTCCAGGGCCGCCTGGAAGCCGCCCTGACTGTTGAGGACGGCGGCCACCACGGCGATGATGCCTACCAGCATAATGATGCCCTGGATAAAATCGTTGATGGCGGTGGCCATGTAGCCGCCGGCGATGACATACACGCCGGTGAGCACGGCCATGACCACGACGCACACGGCGTAGTCGATGTGGAACGCCATGCCGAACAGGCGGCTCAAACCATTGTACAAAGATGCCGTGTAGGGGATAAGAAACAGAAAGATGATGGCCGACGCCGCCAGTTTCAGCCCCCGGCTGTGGAACCGGTTGGCAAAGAACTGGGGCATGGTGGCGCTGTCCAGATGTTGGGTCATAATGCGGGTCCGCCGTCCCAGGACAGCCCAGGCCAACAGGGAGCCAAGCAAGGCGTTGCCGATACCGGCCCAGGTGGCGGCCACGCCGAATTTCCAGCCGAACTGTCCGGCGTAGCCTACGAAGACCACCGCAGAAAAATAGCTGGTGCCGTAGGCGAAGGCGGTAAGCCAGGGGCCGACAGAGCGGCCGCCCAGGACAAAGCCGCTGACGTCGGTGGTGTGGCGGCGGCAGTACAGGCCGATGTAAATCATGACGGCGAAGAACACCGCCAGCATACCAAATTTAATGAATAAATCCATGAATCAGTACCTCCAGGAGCGATTTAGTGGGTCGTTAGTGGGTCGTTAGTGGGTCGTTTGTTCCTCTACGAGACGACCGCTGCAATATCGCTCCCGGAGCACCGGCTTTTCAATCTTGCCGGTGGGATTGCGGGGAACCTTGTCGAAGATAATTTTTCTCGGGCGCTTGTACCGGGGCAGCTCGGCGCAGAAAGCGTTGAGTTCCTCCTCGGTGCAGGTCTGGCCCACGGCCACCTGGATGATGGCGGCGGCGATTTCGCCAAGACGGGGGTCCGGCAGGCCGATGACGGCCACATCGGAGATTTTTTCGTTGCGGCGCAGGAAGTCTTCAATCTGCACCGGGTACAGATTTTCACCGCCGGAGATGATGACATCCTTTTTCCGGTCCACCAGATAGTAGAAGCCGTCCTCGTCCTTGCGGGCCATGTCGCCGGTCCACAACCAGCCGTCGTGGAGGACCTCCGCCGTGGCATCCGGGTTTTTGTAGTAGCAGACCATGACGCCGTCGCCGCGGAGGGCCAGCTCGCCCACTTCGCCGTCGGGCACGTCGTTGCCCTGCTCGTCTACGATGCGGGCTTCCCAGCCGAAACCGGGCTTGCCGATGGCGCCCACCTTGTCGATGTTCTCCACGCCCAGATGGACCGCACCGGGACCGATGGATTCCGAAAGGCCGTAGTTGGTGTCGTACTGGTGATGGGGGAACAGCTTCATCCACCGGTGAATCATGCTGGGCGGCACCGGCTGTGCGCCGATGTGCATCAGCCGCCACTGGTCCAGCATGTAGTGGTTGGGGTCAATGCGGCCCGACTCGATGGCTTCCAACAAATCCTGACACCAGGGCACCAGAAGCCAGACAATGGTGCATTTTTCCTCGGTGACGGCCCGGAGAATCCATTCGGGCTTGACGCCCCGCAGCAAAACAGCCTTGCTGCCGGAGTAGAGGGAACCGAACCAGTGCATTTTTGCGCCGGTGTGGTACAGGGGCGGAATGCAGAGGAATACGTCATCCCTTGTCTGGCCGTGGTGGGCCTGCTCGGTGCGGCAGGCGGCCACCAATGCCCGGTGCTTATGTAAAATGGCCTTGGGAAAACCCGTGGTGCCGGAGGAAAAGTAGATGGCCGCGTCATCGGTCTCGTCCAAGGCCACCGGCGGGGCGCTGGAGGAACAGAACGTCACCAGACGGCAGCAGTCCTCGGCGTATTGGGGTACATCCCGGCCCACGTAAAACAGCAGCTTGACGCCGGGGATACTGTCCATGATGGGGTCCATGCGGCTGACAAATTCGGGACCGAAGACCAGCACCGACACGTCGGCCAAATCGAGACAGTATTGGATTTCATCGCTGGAATAGCGGAAGTTCATGGGAACGGCGATGCAGCCCGCTTTGAGGATGCCGAAGTACAGGGGCAGCCATTCCAGGCAGTTCATCAGCAGAATGCCGACTTTTGTACCCTTCTGCAATCCACGGCTCAGCAGCAGATTGGCAAAGCGATTGGCCTTGCGGTCAAAGTCCCGCCAGGTCATCTCGCGGCGATAGGGGGCGTCGGGGCGGGCGCTTTCAATCAGGCTGAAATCCCGCCAGGTAACGGCCTTGTCCCGTTCTTCCGAGGGGTTAATCTCCACCAGAGAGACCTCGGAGCCGTAGAGCCGCGCATTGCGCTCCAAAAATTCCGTAATGACCATAAGTTTTCGTCTCCTTATCAGTGTTGTTCCGGCAGAGAACAAAAAACGCCCTCTGCCGCAAGAGCAGAGGACGAGAAAATCCCGTGGTACCACCTCAATTTACCGTCAATGACGGCCTCATGGAGCCCCGCAGGCCCCTGCGCTGTAACGGGCGACCCGTCGGCGTCTACTGCTGAAAAACGGTTCGACGCCGCCGCTCCGAAGGGTATTCCCCCAACGGCTTCCGACTGCCTCGCACCATACGGCAGCTCTCTGGACGGTCCTCGAAGGGGTACTTTGCTTCATCATCGCGTGTTGCTATTAGATTGACTTTATCACATTTACCTGCTAAAGTCAATGGCCTGGAAAGAAATTCTCCGTCTTTTTTTCGGTGATAAATCCGTTGACGGTCATGGAGGCCACATGGGTACCCACATCGTCGGTGAAATCAACGGTATAGTGGCAGGTGGTGCGGCCGGAGCGGACACAGGAGGCCGTGGCCGTCAGGATTTTGCCACGGGCCGGGGCAAAGTAGGTGATATCGTGCTGGAGGGAGATGGTGACCCGGTCCGCAAAACTGTTGGCGGCCACGGCGAAGGCCAGGTCTCCCAGTGTAAAGATGGCCCCGCCCTGGGGGGTTCCGGCGGCGTTGCAGTGGCGGGGCTCCAAAACCAGCTGGCAGACGGACCGGCCGGGGGCGGCGTCTATGATGGTCACGCCGGTGACCTCAGAGGCGAACCGGTCGGCTTTGAAAAATTCCTGGATTTCGGCAAGGGTGGGCATGGAATTGGCTCCTTTCGGTGGGGACGGTATGGATGGAATGACAAGGTATTGCAGGGACATGCTCCCGCCGTGTTCGGTACGGATTCGCCCCGGTGCTCCGGTGAAAGTCGGTTTGCACCGCCGGGGGCACACACAGGTGCCCCCCTACAAACACGAACCAACTGCCCTGCTTCTCGTAGGGCGGGACCTATGTGTCCCGCCGCTGGTACGCACTGCCGGGAAAATAAGGATGGCCCCCGGACACCGCCCCACAAGGGCGGGCCCGGGGGCCATGGCCTTGCGGCCGGGGGTTCCGCCATCTGCGGATGGCGGTTTGGGACGATGGGAGATTTCGCGCCGTGCGCGGCGCGAGTGTTTCGCCCGCTGCGGCGGGCGACCGGGGCTTTGCCCCTGGACCCCACAATTTTTT
>LBJMR02800__coassemble_849_pt1 | contig 16583 bp, 11 predicted proteins | sample LBJMR02800__metabat2_high_PE_031 | metagenome-assembled genome bin LBJMR02800 | reverse complement strand
AGACCATTGGAGAGAATTCCTTAAATATTACGTCAAACGTCTGCAAGTTCATCACCTCGTTTCATACATTAGAGTCACCAGCGCAGAAAAAGATACAAACTCTCAAAAATATTATAGCATGGGCCTGTTGCAAAATACGGTTTTTACGTCTACCTGGAAAATGATTGCATTATAAAAATTACCGTGAAACTTCATTACTTGAGTTTCACGGTAATTTTTATCTGAGTGCATTTTGAAAAATTTTGTTTTTGCAGCGGGCCCTTCTTTATTCCTTAGTCAATGCCTGGGCGGCGGGCTCGATAGCCGCCAGATCGACCTGCTCGATACAGCCCATATCGGCCATTTGCGCCACCGTGGGATCGATGGGCAGCCGGGCCAGAATGGGAATATTATACTGCTGAGACATGGCGTCCAGATGGCTCTTGCCGAAGACCTCCGTCTTCTTACCGCAGTCGGGACACTGGTAGTAGCTGTAGTTCTCCACAAATCCCAGAACCGGGATTTCCATCATGCGTGCCATATTGACCGCCTTGGCCACAATCATGGACACCAGATCCTGCGGCGTTGCCACCACAATGATGCCGTCGATGGGCAGGGACTGGAATACCGTCAGCGGCACGTCACCCGTTCCGGGAGGCATGTCCACAAACAGATAGTCCACATCGCCCCAAATGACATCGGTCCAGAACTGCTTAACCGCACCGGCCAGAACGGGACCACGCCACAGAACCGGGGCTGTTTCATCATCCAACAGCAGATTGATAGACATCACCTGGATGCCTTCTTTGCTGATGGCGGGAACAATGCCAGCTTCCGTAGCTTCCCGGCACTCATTGACGCCGAATGCCTTAGGAATGGACGGGCCCGTAATATCGGCGTCGAGAATGGCCGTGCTGTGGCCCTGTTTTGCCATGGCACAGGCCAGCATGGAAGTAACGGTGGATTTACCCACACCGCCCTTGCCGGACACAACGGCAATTACTTTCTTGACATGGGAACCGGGGTTGGCCGGGGCCAGCAGGCTCTCCTTGGTACGGCTGCCGCAGTCGGAACTGCTGCAGGAAGAGCAATTGCCGGAACATGCTTCACTCATATTGATGCGCTCCTTTTACGCCCGAAGGCATTGTAAATTCTTTTTTGATTGTAGTCCCTGTGGCAAAGAAAGTCAAGGTGGCATATGCCATTTTCACACATTTTAGACTGGGGCATACACTGATCATGAAGGCGCTTGCCTATCAAAAAATCCCATTAGGAGGTATCCCCTATGTCTGAGAAATGCCAGGTGGGTGCAGTCAACGACCTGGGCGGCATCCGTGAGGCCGTTTGCATCCACACCAAAAAAATCTGTGACTCCTGCATCGATAAGGACTGCATTGAGGATCTGCGGGTATTCCTGACCCAGGATTCCCAGGCCATTCTGGAGCAAGCCACCAATGTCAAGGCCCGCAGTGCCGAGCTGTTGTATGTCTCCCTCGATGTGGAGCCGGCCCAGTTCAACACGGGGCACTATACGGTGGACATTACTTATTATTACCGCATTCTGGTGGATGCCATCGTCTGCGGCACTCGTCCCTGCACCATCTGCGGCTTGTCTGTGTTCTCCAAGCGGGTCATTCTTTGCGGCGGTGAAGGTACCGCCCGGACCTTCAGCAGCAAGGCCGTTATGGACGGCTTCGACCGTCAGCGTCTCATGCAGACCGCAACGCCCGACGCCCTGGTGGAGGTCATCGATCCGATGATCCTCGCCAGCAAGGTAGTGGATGTCTGCAACTGCCGCTGCAACGACAACACCTGCCTGGAGCTGCCCAGCTTTATCTGCGGCTGCTTTGATGGTGAGCTGGTCCTCAACGGTGAGAGCCGCCGCCTGTACGTCACCATTGGTCAGTTCTCCATCATTCGCATGGAGCGCGATACCCAGCTGCGGATTCCCAGCTACAGCTATTGCATCCCCACCAAGGACTGCGCTGCCACCGGTTCCGGCGCCGACGAGAGCCCCTGCGATATGTTCAGCAAGATCAAATTTCCCGTCTCTTCCTTCTTCCCTGCCTGCGGCGACAGCGAGTGTGCCGCCTTGGCCGGCGTCAACGATGACTGCGGCTGCGGCAACAGCAATAACTCCAATTCCAACAACAACTGCGGCTGCCGCATCGTTCGCTGAGCAGTCACACAGCAATGGGGCATCCCGGCGCAATGCCGGGGTGCCCCATTCCATTTCTCGAAACAATTTATTTGACCAGTTTGATCACAGTGAAAGCCGGTTTGTTACGCCCATGGCGTCCAATTCCTCCGGGTCATGGGTCACCAGCAGCACCGTTTGCCCGGCGCAGCGTGTCAGCGTATCCGTCAAAACCACTTGTTTCGTGGCAGCATCCAATCCCCGGAACGGCTCGTCCAGCAAAAGCAAATCATACTGTGCCAGCAGCGCCCGCAATATGGCTACCCGCCGTTTCTGTCCGCCGGACAATTCCCGGACCGGCTGACGGCTGCTGTCTCCCAGGCCCACTGCTTGTAAAGACGCTTCTACCGTTTCCAGCGTCAGGGTGGGCGTCACCAGGCGGATATTGGCCGCCGCATTGAGGTTTTCACACAGCCGGTCTTCCTGAAAGACCGCACTGACCCGCAAGCCGTCCAGCCCTGTGATCTCCCCTCGCTGAGGCCGATCCAGGCCCATGAGAATCCGCAGCAGCGTCGTCTTGCCGGATCCGGACGGTGCCATCAGCCCTGTGATGGTTCCGGCCTGCAATCTGGCCGAAAAGCCGTGGAGGACTTCCTTTTCTCCAAAGGAGCGGTACACCTCCCGGATGATGATATCCTCCATGGGTCACATCCTTTCCAGCGCCCGGAACAGCAGGCGCAGCAATATTTGGAACAACCGTTCACACCCCACGCTCAGCAGCACAATGACTACGGTCCAAGCAAAAAGGTCCCGCGTATCCAGATACACTTTAGCCTGATACAGCTGCGCACCGATGGACCCGTCAGGCATTCCGATAACTTCCGCAGCCATACCAGATTTCCAGGCAAGGCCCACAGCAGTGGCACACGCAGACTGGAAATACGGCGCTACCTGGGGCGCGTAAATGTACCGCAGCCGTCGCCCTGCTGGGATGGCGAACACCTGGGCCATCTCCAACAATTGACGGTCTGCCGCCCGGATACCAGCGGCGGTACTGCCGTAAACCACCGGCAATACAATGAGAAAAGAGATCAGAACCGCCAGAGATTGGGCGGAAAAGAGGATCAGTGCCAGAATGATAAACGAGGCAACGGGAATGGATTTCACCGTCAGCAGCAGCGGCGCCAGCAATTCCTCCACCCGACGGTATCGGACGGCCAGGGCTGCCAATCCGGCACCTGCTGCCGCGCCCAGCAGAAACCCGGCGGCAATCCGTCCGGTGGAGCACAGAACCGCCCCATAAAAAGCCGGGACTGCCAACAATTCTCCCACCCGGAGCAGGACCTCCCAGGGTGACACCAGGAAAATTCGCTGGTGAATGGCCATTGCTGCCGCCTGCCATACCAGGAGCCAGAAAATCACAGCCCACAGGCGCAGAGTTCCCCGCTTCTTCCCTGCCATCAGCCGAGGAAATAGAAATCGTCAGCGGGCATAGCGCCGCCGATGGATTTGGGATTCTGCTCCAGCAGCACCGTCAGGTAGCCAGAGAGCTTCTCCTGCAATTCCTGTCCGCGAATCAGGGTGATATTACAAGCGGGAATGGCTTGAATTGCCACTTGGGCCGGTACAATCTCATATTGTCCCACCAGTTGGGCAGCGTCCTCCACGTTGTTGTTGACATAGTCCACGGAGGTCTGATAGTGATCCAGGAAGGCTGTCACCGCGTCAGGATGGGACTCTACAAACTCCTGGCGGCCAATGAGTACACCGGTAATCATGGAAGAGGGCATCTCGCTATCCGCTTGCAGGCGCTCCCACTCCTCTGTCAAGTCCAGAGCCACACGAATTTGATCACTCTGCATCTGCGCCGTGGTGACAAACGGTTGGGGCAGCATGGCAACGGCATTCTCCTGGGCCAGCAGGGCCGCCAGACACTCGCTGTGCTCACTCTTCCACTCAATGGTCACATCGGTGGTGGGGTCGACGCCGTTTTGCTCCAGAACATAATTGAGGGCATATTCCGGCGTGTTGTCTTTGCCGCTGGCATAGATGGTTTTGCCCCGCAGATCTTCCACCGTGGAAATGGTATCGCCACTCTCCACCATATAGAGGACGCCCAGTGTATTGATGGCCAGCACCTCCACGCCGCCGTCCATATTATTATAGAGGACCGATGCCAGATTGGCAGGCACCGCCGCCAGATCCACCTCACCTTTGGCCAGCAGCGGAGTCACCAGATCCGCCGAAGCCTCAATGGAAAACGTATAATCACAGCCCTCCAGTTCGCCTTTGTCGGCTGCGTCCATCATCTGGACCATACCCATGGCCGTGGGTCCTTTCAGTGCAGCGACACGAATGGGCACCGAATCGGTTTCCGCAGGTACTTCCGGTGTCTCCGGTTCCTCCGGCGTTTCCACGGTTTCCGGCTCTGTTGTCGCAGTCTGCTCCTGTTCCGGCGCTTCCGGCGTCTCCGCCGCCGGTTGGCCGCAGCCGGTCAGCATGGTTGCTGCCATGGACAGGGCACAAAACAGGGAAACTAGTTTTTTCATCATATGGCGTTCTTCCTTTCTAAAGCCAATCGGCTTCCATAGTGGTATTGTACTCCCTGGCTGGTGGTTTGTAAATATCTCCTGTTGGACTGCGCCTTTGGTGATTTTATCACAGAAGCGCCGACGCATATCTGATATACTGTGGTCAAAGATAAGAAAACACCGTCATACAGGACGGTAGAACTGCAAGGAGGAACGGATTATGTCTGTACTGCACATCACAAAGGATACGTTTGAAAAGGAAGTTATGGCTTCCACGGTACCGGTTCTGGTGGATTTCTGGGCCACCTGGTGCGGTCCCTGCCGCATGGTGGGTCCTATCCTCGATGAAATCGCCGCTGAGCGCAGCGACATCAAGGTCTGCAAAATCAATGTGGATGAGGAGCCGGAACTGGCTGCCCGCTTCCAGATCATGACCATCCCCACCCTGATGGTTATCAAAAACGGCGCCATCGTGCACCAGTCTGCCGGCGCCCGGCCCAAGCAGCAAATTCTGGACCTGCTGTAAAACTGGATACCCATGTTCCGGCTGCGGCCTTTACCCGCAGTCGGAACATTTTAAAACGCGGTTCTCAGCCATTGGCTGGGACCCGCGTTTTGTATCGTTATGATTGGATATTTTCTGCGAACCGCTGCAAAATCGCAGCAACCTGCGTACGAGTGGCGGAACCGCCGGGAGACAATCTCTGATCTCCCACACCGGAAATCAGGCCCCGGTCCACCGCCCAGCCCATGGCCTGGACCGCATAGCCGGACACCGCCGACGCATCACGGAATCCGTCCAGCGAACCGCTGCCGCCGTCTCCGGCCACCCCTGCATGGTTGGCATACCGATACAGGATGGTAGCCATCTGCTCCCGGGTCACCGGCACATTGGGGGCAAAGCGGCTGTCACTGACGCCCTGGACAATACTGTTGGCCGCGGCCCAGGCCACGGCCTGGGTATACCAGGCGTCGGCCGGGACGTCGGCAAAGTTGGCAGTCCCCGCGTTGGGCGCTCCCGCCATTCGGTGGAGCACGGTCACCAGCATGGCACGGCTCATGGAAACGTTGGGACCAAATTCCGTCTCGCTGATGCCCAGAAACAGACCGTTGGACATGGCGTAATTCACTGCTTCAGCATACCAATCGTCGGGCCCCACATCGGTAAAGGTGTGCACCGGCTTGGGATTTTCTTCCGGTGTCTCCTCCGGCTCCTCTTCCCATTCAAAGGTCACCACCACGGTATCTGTGGCCTTGAGGCCTGTCAGCCGAGTGCTCACCGTCACTTCCCTGCCGTTCACCAGGATTTTGGCAATGCGATATCCCTCATCCGGCGTAATGGTAACGGTTCCGTCGCTGGCAGCGTGGACCTTGCCGCCGCTGCCGTTGACAGAAACCGTCGGCGTCCGGTCCTCCACTATGGACGAAGAACCACCGGAAGAAGATCCGTCAGAAGAAGAACCGCCGGATGGCGTTTGTGTCACAGACAATTCCACTGTCTCATACTTCGTTCCGTTCAGGAATCGGTCCAGCACCGTAGCCTTGGGCACACCGGTCACCTGGGTTCCGTCAGCCACCGTCAGTGTTCCCAGGTCCAGCGTACCGTCTGCCGCCGTCAGCGGCGTCCGGGAGGCGACATACAGCGTAACGGTCCCTGCCGCACTGTCCACGGTCACGGCATAGGTGTCGCCTTTTCCCTGGAACTGCACTGTCTGTGCATTGGTAATGTCCATGGTAACCTCAGCCGCATACCGGTCGGTTCCCACGTCCCGCAGCTCCACAGCTGCCGTCGTCCCCTGCTTGTCAAAGGATAGGGAAAGCTCCGCAGCCAAAACATTGGCCGACAGCATGGCGCCCAGGGTCAGCGCACAGATTCCCCGTTTTATCCAACGCTTCATTGCGTCCTCCATTTCTACCATTGCGTTACTGCTCCAATACGATACCGGGCATGGAATCGTAACGGGGCACACTGATGGCCAGTGTATCACTGGTCATGCGCGGATTGTCACCGTCCACCGTCTCAGCGCGCCACATCTGGGCCTGCAATGCAATCATCACCGAATTTCCGGCTGCATGATTATCACCGTGGTCCTCATTGACCTGCCGGAACGCCTCCTGATTCTCAGGAGCGAAAAGGAAAAATCCGTCGCTGATGGTGCTGACCTGCCCATCCTCCGGGATTTCCGCAAAGAGCAGCGTCTCACCGGACAAGGTCTGTTTGGTGACCACCAGCGCTTCCGAGGAGCCGGGCTTCATGGTCTGCATCTGCGCCACCACACGGACGCTGTTATACAGCGGATCGCCGCGATAGCTGCCGGTAACTACCACCGTTCCGGCGGGAATGGTTTCTGTCTGGCCGCCGTCGATGGCATAGGTGTAATCCTGCTCCAGAACACCGATGGAAGCCCCCTCTGTAAAGGCGATATTGTCGCCGGGATAGCTGAGCAGATGGATATCCGACAGGGTCACATAATCCGGGACACCGGTAATCACCACCTGGGCAGCGTCATACATCCAGATACGGGTATCCGACGTCTCTACGCCGGGCTTATTAAAGTATGCCAGGAAGGTCTCCCCACTCTGATTTTCGTTGTCAGCGAAGGAGCCGGTCTTGGCTACCGTTTCCTGGCCGCTTTCGCCGGTGATGGTCACGGTATAGGTACCGTCAGCGGGAAGCTGCGCGCCGGTGATCTTCCAGCCGCCGGTGGTCAACAGCTGCTCCTCCTTGGCGGCAATCACAATGTCGCCATTCTCCAGGCGGGTGATTGTATAGCGGTCGGCGTCAATCGTCTGGTCATAGGAAATACGAACCTGATTGGATTCCGCCGTTGCAGCTTCATAACCCAGCTTGTCAATTACCCGTACCGTGTAAGCAAACGCCATGTTATTGGCAGTGCCCACTGTATCCGTATAGGTCTGCGTCTCGCTGCCATTGCCCATGAGGAAGCACACCGGGGTACCGTTGCGCAGAATCTCATAACCTTGGATGCGGTCAGCATCACCAGACACGGTGATGGTCAGCTGCGTCTGCTTCTCACCCTCAACAGCAGCGGTCACATTGGCCGTCAGCTCTGCCTGCCGTTCCCCATTGAGACGGTCCCGGCGGGACTGGTCATTGAGATACCAGATATTGCGGATTTCTTCGGCATACTCCGCCAAGGTCGTTTTTGTCTGCTGGCTGAGCTCCATGCCCCAACGAGTGAAGAACTCCGTCAAATCCTTGCCGGTAACCTCCGCGGCAATCAATGCGATCCGGTCGTCCTTGCTGGCAGCATCACTATAGGCTCCAGCCTTCCACTTTGCAAAGAACGCATTGTAGAAGTCCAGCGCGCCCGCACCATCCAGGGGATTTCCGGCTTCGTCGTAAGCCAGATGCAGCTGCCAATACATGCCCAGTTGTGTAAAGACATCGCCGGCATGTCCCGGTTTGCCCAGGGCCACTTTGTCAAAAATCGCCGTGTACATGCCCTCCAGGCGAGACGGTCCCGTCATGTTGCCGGTATCTGCCGTCTGAGCCACCAGAGAATAGATGTTGTTGGTGATCTCCGCATACCCGATTTTGTCCATGTTGTGGCCAATTTCATGGGCGATGCCCCAGCCGTACAGGCCGTTGACATCATCGGCATCGATACCGCCGCCGGTACCGTTCTGGCCCAGGGGATAGCCGGTGACCATGGAACGGGTCTCCGGATAATCGATGCCCACATAGCTGCCGGCAGCAAACATAAACGCACCGGAGAACATCCGAGAGAACCGGATATTCTGTCGGGTCTCCATGGGATAGCGGTAGTCTGCAAACACTGCGTCACCATCAATCACACCTTGGGTTTTGTTTGCCAGGAATAGCAGCTGCTCCCAGGCACAGATGGCGTCGTACAGTTTTTGGGTCATTTCCTCTGTGGATGCCTGTGCACCACCCAAACCGGCCAACACCTGGTCCGCAGGCAGAGACAGCAACACACTGGGGGTAGCAATCTCCGTTGCATTGCGGATGTTGGTTCTGCGGCTGCTGTCGTTGGGGAACGTCAGTCCAGATACATAAGTCCGCAGCGTTTCTACATAGGCGGCAATCTGCGCTTTGCGCTCCTCAGCACTTCTGCCGTACCACTGGTCCGATGTAATATCCAGCAGCGGAATCTCGGTTACTACATTCTTCTGTGCAGAGATATCCCGGATTTGGAGCTTGATCTCATCAGCATGGCTGCCACTGTACTCCAGGTACAGGGAACCACCCCGCTCACCGGAACCGCTGTTGCCGATGGGATTCAGATAAATCTGATTGCGTCCGTTGTGGAGCGTATACCGCTTGGCTTCGGTTCCCGCCTCCGAATACTGCTGCCACTGAACCAGGGTCGCTGTCTCACCGTCGCCAAGGCCCTCCACATAGAAGGAAACAGATTGGTTGGACAGAGCGGTAATGCCCAAAGGCTGCAGCGCCGAAGCTGTCTGACCATACTTCTGATCGGCAGCGCCGCTGCGGGAAGTGAAGCCGCTGCGGACCACCAAGGTTTCACCGTTCAAAAGCTGCTGGGCATTCTCCAGCTGATCCAGCAGAACAGACCGTTCTACATAGTAGGCGTCTACATTTTCCGCTTTGGTCCGCAGGGCTGCAATGCGATCAGCATCCACACCCTGGGCCAAAACCGTGTGGCTGTCATTGGCAAACAGTGCTTCAATTTCATCGGCCAGTCCGTCATATTGATAGATCGCGATCTCCGACAGGCTCATATTACCGGCGCCGTCCCATTGGCTGGGCTCTACTGTCAGAGAAGTGACAGACATGCGGGGGAACTTGACAATAAAATACTCGTTGTCCTTGGCCGCTTCATAGGAAACCTGGGACGCGGGCACTTCCTCCCCATTGACCCAAATGGTAAAGCTTTTAAAGAAATCCCGGTATCGCCTGCCATCGTTGTTCTGGACATCCGGGCCCAAATCGGGAACATAGATCAGGTAGTCCATCTCATAGGCCTGGTCGAACTGGAAGGTAAACTTCTTGTCTTTCCACCAGGTTTCCGCAATCCAGCTGGTACGGTAGTCCCCGTCGTAGACCGAGCCGGGAAGCTGTCCCTTACTGACATTGGCAGCCGTATTGGAAACCGGATAGGATGCTGACATGATAATACTGTTGTCCAGCCGGTTGACCGTGGGCAGATCAGGTGCTTCTATCTGCTCCAGTTTGGGTGTCCCAACCGCTGTCAAAGAAACCGGTCCGTTGCCCTTGCCATTGACGCCGAACACCTGAACCTCATAGGTCACATCGTTTTCCAGACCGGTAATAACGGCGGAACTCTGATATTGACCATTCAAAACCGTAAATGCGTCTTCACCCTGGACCCGGTACTGGACCCGGCTGTACTGGGTGTCCTTACCAGGTTTCCAGGTGACCGTCAGCAGCGTATCCCCTGCCGTCACTGTCACATTGTCGGGCTTGTCGGGAACACTGCCGGGCTGCGGTACTGCCCGGACTACCTCCGATTTGCCGCCCTCCCAGGTCTGGCCGCCGGCAGCAGACACCGGCGCCACGGCAAAATAATATGTCTTTAGATTCTCCAACCCGGTGACGGTGCAGCTGGTACGGTCCGTCTCCAGAACGTTATTCATCTGGGACTCGCTGGTGCCGTAATACACCTTATAACCGGTGATATTGGGGAACACGTCCCAAGTGAGCCGGACTTCCTTTGTACCGGCCACAGCCTGGACATTCTGCACTTGGGTATTTTCCGCTGCGGGGTTTTCCGGCAGAATGTCTTGCAGAAACTTAATCTGCTCCACCACAATTTCCTGGTTATCGACCACCTCCACGCGGATGGTGATTTTTTTAACTGGTACACGCTGACCCAGGGAAATGGTTACCACCTTGCGGCCGTCATCCTTGGTTTGCAGAGCATAGACACCTGCAGGCGCACGTTCATCAAAGGGTACCACAATGGTCTGATCGTCAATGGTAACGGCTTCCACAACACCCTTTTCCACTGGGCTGCCTGTGGAGCTGACAATCTCCACCTGCTCCATCTCCAAGCCGGATTCGGCATGTTCCGCCGTCAATGGAATGGGAAGTTCAATCTCCCCAGCGCCTTCCGGCGCAGAGAGCTGCACCAATTTCCCGTCATCAGCAAACAGAGAATCAGCACTGCCGGACACAATTTGTCCGGTAAGAACCTGTTCCAGCGCTGCAACATCGACCACTTTGGACAAAATGGCACTGGTCTGATAATACTTTGCCTGCCCCACTGCGCCCGCCGCCATGGTCACCGTGGCCAAGTCATAGATATCCACCTGGCCATCGCCGTTGAGGTCTGCACGGGTCTCCTCCGTATCCAACCCAGCCTTCACCAATTCCACGTCAGCGCTGTCCACACGACCATCTCTGTTGATATCACCCTGGGTAAAGGTGGCATCACCGGTGCCCAGAATCAATCCCTGAGAGTAATTGGACAGAGACAGTACCTCACTGGTATATGTCCGAAAGCCATCGGCCGTAAATTGCAGACGATATTGATTCTCTCCTGCTTCTGCCGATAAACCGGAAATGGACAGGTCAATATACAGCAGTCGTTGTTCCTCTGTCCGCCAGGTGACCGACCGACAGCGGTACTGCCATCGGTAAACGTCAAAGCTGCCCCATCCTTGCTCAGACTGCCCTCCGCAATGGCCGCTGTTCCCCGGTACAGGGTGACTGTTCCTCCACTCTGCGCCATCTTATCCGGCGTGATGGGATAATCCATCCGGATGGTTGCCTGGATTGTGCCGGTGGTACCGGCAGCCACCGCCGCAGTTCTTGCCGGGTCCGTGGCGCGGTCCGCTGCCACTGCGCTGGGAATGCCGCCCATCAGGCTGAGACCCATGGAAGCCGCAAGCACACCCGACAACGTTCTATGATACCATTTCATTCGCCTTGTGTTCCTTTCTTTTGATTCAAACCGGATACACCCGTGGGGTGTTTGTCAAAACCATTGATTTGAAAACGGTTACATCATACGGGCCATATTGTAACATAATTTCTAGTATTTGTATAGGTTTTTGCGTGATGGTTTTTATGCAAAATGCACTTTAGCTTCCTGTATATTTTGTCTATATTGACAAATATCTTCCATTAGGCTACCACTAAAATGGACAACTGCAAGTTTTTTCTATTTCATAGCAACACAAGAAAAGGGGGTACTGCAGTACCCCCAAGGAAATGTGTAGTATTATAATATAGAAATAAGATAGCTTTATGCTTTGCCATACTGCTGGATCGCATCGAACAAGGCTTCCATATTGGCCCGCGGCGCATGGTCGATGCTGGCGCTCATACCAAACATATAGCCGCCGCCGGGCGCCATGATATCGATAATCTCCTTGACTTTGTCGCGGATCTGCTCCGGCGTATCGAACATCAGAGACTGGTTTGGGAAACCGCCCATCATGCAGGCAATACCACCCAGTTCCCGCTTGGCAGCGCGGAAATCCACCTCCTCAAAATGGTAAATGACTTTGCCTACAGGCACATCGGCCAAATACTTCAGTCGAGTGGTATACGGGCCTTCTGTGAAAACCACCGGCGTCAGACCATTGTCAATCATGGCGATAATCCAGCGGCGGAGGTAGGGCCAATAGAATTCCCGATATGTATCGTCACTGATAAAGTTGTCAAAAGCCTTATGGAGCATGACCCAAGCGTATTTGCAGCCTGTGGCCTTGCACTGCTCCAACGAGGATTGGATGTGGTATTCTACAAATTTATCGTGTGTGCGCTTGACATTCTCTGGCTGCAGCAACAAATCCGCAAAGAAACCCATGGTACAGCGAAGAGAATCGGCCAACATATCAAATGCCATGGCGCTGGCCGTGCCGCTGATAAACGGATACCCCATCTCCTGAATTGTTTTGACCGCAGTCACCGAATGTTTACGGTAGTCATCCATAATAGCGGCGCACTGTTCCAGTTTTTTATACATATCCAACATCTGCGGCGTGGTAAAGGCGCTGATATGCCCTGTGATACCGGTGCACATCATCTGCCAGTTGATATTGGTCAGCGGTGCAAACAGTTCGGCTGTGCGAGGCATAAATTTCTCAATGGCAAACTGAATCGGCGCATCATGGAATTCGTCGTATTCATCCTCCAGCAAAGTTTCATACCCGTGCCACCCACGGCAAGACAAAGGATGCCACAAACTGGCCGATGCCGACACAACTGGTATATCCAGCAATCACAATGGGGGCATAAACTGGTTTGGTGGCTGTCTGTGCCACAGCCATGGTCAATTGGGGATTATAGAAGCCAAAGCCCAAACCGTAGAACACAGCACCTACATAAAACATAAAGATTGACTGCGCGAAAAACAGAATGGCAAATCCAATTCCCACCAAGCCAAAGGCCAAGGGTGAGGTATACCGCTTCAGTTTTCCTTTAACGGTGGCAAATACAACGCCTGCCACGAAGGCAGCCACAGTGAACACAGAACTGACCACGCCGGCTTGGGCTACCGTACCGATTCCATCGGCGGAGAGCACCAGAGAAAGATTGGTCATAAAGGTAACCATCAGCATATTGAAGAGGAACAGTCCGACAAACATCAGATAGGTCAGACTTGTCATCTTCGGCTCCTTAATGGCGCTGCCATCTTTTGCAGATCGCTTGGACAGCTCATTTTCCGGGCACTTCCAGGCAATGAGCAGCGCAATGGGGATCACGACCACGGAACAAGCAAACGAGTACCGCCAATCAATGAGACCAACCGCACCGCCGATGCTGGAGAAGCAGGCACCGATGAGCGCGCCTACACCAGCGCGGATACCCATCAGACGGTCGCGCTGTTTGCCGGTAAACAACTGGTTGATGATGGCCGACGCCATTGGGAAAATCAAGCCATGGCCAACACCAAAAATGACACGGGAAATCAACAGCACGGCAATTCCATCAAAAAATACCGGCAGCAAGCTGCCCACCAGCGAGAAGCAACATGCAAAGACAACAATCTTTTTGATGGTATACCGGCTGGTCAGGCCACCGCTGACCAGAGCCATTATCACCATCATCAGCGATGGGATGGTAGTCAACAATTTAATGGTGGTCAACGAAACCTCTGGATATTCTGCGCTGATCAATGAGATTACTGGAGATACAAAGTTACCCAGATAAATCAGGGCGCTGATACTCATGGTGGCAATAATATTCACCAAATTGTATGTATTCCTGGTTTCCTGCACGTCAATACCCTCCTTTTGCTCGCCGGTTTCCTGGGAAATATCCGGCCAGTTTCAATGGTTGATTCATGGTTTGCAAGCCACTTTGCCCAAACTCATTATAGTATTTTCCAACGGATTTATGAAGCATGCACAACGTGTGTTCTTTTCTCCATTGCTGTGTGCAGTCTGCACATGAAGGAAAGACGTTTTCTATTTCAATCGGAACAATATAGGGTATTTCTCAAAAATCTCTTTCAATTTTGCCGCGCTTTCTGCGCGCAGACCGCAAAATAAGTCTGTCGGCCCTTTGACATTCCCCACTTGTGATGTCTATAATGGCATCAGACAATCCCCTGCAAGCCGCACCTATGCCCTTTCAATGAAATTTCAAAGAAGGGAGCAACCAATTATGATGACCCCCCGTGAAAACATGATGGCCATTTATCAGGGCCAGCAGCCTGACTACTATGGTGATTTCATGCCCGCCCTGCAATTTGTGCCGGACCCGGTTTTTCTCCGGGATCGGATTCCCCAGGACGGCAATCTTCACCAGGATGCCTGGGGTACCTACTACTGCTTTCCGCCTGGCGCTCCCGGCGCCCATCCCATGGTCAACGGCGACAACGCCGTAATTCAGGATATAGAGCACTGGCGGGAACAGCTCCACGTACCCAGTCTTCTCGATCTGGATTGGGAATCCGCAGCTGCTCAGGCCAAAGCTGTGGACCGGAACCAATTTTTCTGCGCTGTTTTCAGTTCCGGCGGTCTTTTTGAGCGGTCCCATCATCTGATGGGTATGGAAACTGCCCTGATCAACTATCTGGAGTATCCTGAAGAAATGGCTGATTTGTTGGCCGTCATTGCGGACTACAAAATCGAATACCTGAAACTCTGTGCCCGCTACATTCAGCCGGACATTGTCTTTTTCCATGATGACTGAGGCACAAAGCAGAACGTATTTCTGCCGCCGCGGGTCTGGCGAGAACTGATTAAACCACTCCATCAGAAAATCGTCCAAACGGCTCACGACTGCGGCATTCTGTTTATGCACCACGCCGATTGTGTCTGCCAGCCTCTAGTCACCGACATGGTGAAAATTGGTATCGACATCTGGCAAGGCGTCATTCCCCAAAACGATATTGTGGAAATTCAGCGGATCACCCAGGGTAAACTGGCATTGATCGGCGGCATTGACGGTCCTAAAATTGATGTGGAACAGATCACCGAAGAGGAAATCCGTGCTGAGGTCCGCCGTGCTTTCGACACCTACTGTCCCGCTGGACGGTTTTATCCATCCATCGCCAATGGCTGCTGTTTCCGTCCCTGGAACAACGCTATCTATCTGGACGAGTTGGCCTCTTATGGTCGCAGCTACGCCCGCAGCCATCCAATTCTCTAACTGGAGGAATGTCCATGCAGCTGAGTATGAACGCCATTCTGGAAGATTTGCGGCATCAGTTCTCCATCCAACTTCCATCAGGGCCATTTCCCCATGACCGGCAACTACAAGGTGCAGCTCTGCTGACCAGCGCGGTACTGGAACCTCAGCTGCTCTATGTGACCGATGCTCGGCGGCTTCCCGCCCACTGGAAAGCCCCTGGCCCCGCCCATCTGGTCATTTTAGGTACACCGCCAACAGATTATTTTCAGGATGCGCCGGTTCAATGGATCTGTGTTGAGGACAACCGCTTTGCTCTGGTATTTAATGCAATCCTGGAAATTTTCCGGCGGTACAATACTTTGGAACAATCGCTGCACCAAATGCTGCTGGCTCATGAGCCGCCGGAGTTGCTGTGCCAAACTATCGGTGAATTTCTGGACTCCCCTATTGTGGTTTTTGACACCGCGCTCCGGCTGTGCTACTGCTCCGATGATGCCCGTTCCATGCTGGAATGGGAAAGCGACACCTTTTCGGGTCTTCCAGTTTTGCCAACGGAGTTTCTCAACCAACTGTCTCTGGTCTACAGCGAAGTGGCAGAGGATTTCGTCGGCGGTGCCGTATTGCTCCGGGATGACCGGCTGCCATATAATCTTCTGTGTACCCTCAACGGCTCCAATCCCTATATCGTTCTGATTCTGGAGCAGGCCCATCCGCTGAATAACGCTCATTTGGAACTGCTGGCCGCTGTCAATCACGCCATTCTCCAGGCTTTTGAAGCAGCGCCGCAGCGGCGAAGCGCAAGCAACTGCCTGTCCTCCACAATTCTTACCATGTTGGAGGGTGTGAAATTCAGCCCCCGTGAACTCTCCAATCAGTTGGGCAGTGTGGGCTGGGCATTGGGCGACAATTACTGCTGCATTGTTATGCAGGGACACTCGGACCAGAATCAGGCAAAGTATGTGAATACATTTTGTCTGAAGCTGGAGAACTGGTTCACCGACTGCGTCACATTTACCTATCAAGATCAGGCGGTAGCTGTAGTCAATCTGAAACACTCTGGCTGCGATGTCCGCGATATTCCATACCGCATTGGTGTTCTGTTGCGGGATGGTTTGCTCAATGCCGGCATCAGTTTTCGATATGTGGGCTTCGACATGACTCCTGTCTACTATCAGCAGGCCAGAAGCGCTTTGGATATGGGTAAGCTGTATAATCCCAGCAGCTGGTGTTATCTGTTTGAGGATTATGCACTCTACTATTTCATGCACTACGGATCCAGCCAGCTGCCGCCGCGCCACCTGTGTCACCCTGCTTTAGTGCAGCTCTACAGTTATGATCAGGTCAACGGTACGGACCTGCTGCACACACTGGAAACGTA
>LBJMR02800__coassemble_795_pt1 | contig 17287 bp, 16 predicted proteins | sample LBJMR02800__metabat2_high_PE_031 | metagenome-assembled genome bin LBJMR02800 | reverse complement strand
GCTGGCTTCCCAGCAGTCGGGAGCGGGGATCTCCATCATCTTCACCAGCGTGGGAGCCACGTTGGCCAGACCATAATTGCCTTCCTTGATGGTGTAGGCAGTGTCGGGGTCATAGATGATAAAGGGGACGGGATTCAGGGAATGGGCGGTACGGACGGAGGTCTTGCCCTTCTTGGTCTCCGTCATCTGATCGGCGTTGCCGTGGTCGGCGGTGACACAGACAGCATAACCGTACTTGTCAGCAGCCTCCAGAATGCGGCTGAGACCCTTGTCCACATACTCCATGGCGGTGATGGCGGCCTCCAGGGAACCGGTGTGGCCCACCATGTCGCCGTTGGGGAAGTTGCAGCGCAGGAAATCGTATTTGCCGGAAGCCATGGCCTCCACCATGTGGTCGGTGATCTCCACGGACTTCATGGCCGGAGCCTGATCGAAGGGAATCACGTCGGAGGGGATCTCCTCATAGGTCTCCAGCTCCTCACAGACCTTGCCGGAGCGGTTACCGTTCCAGAAGTAGGTCACATGGCCGTACTTCTGGGTCTCGGACAGAGCGTACTCCCGGACCTTGTGGGCGCAGAGCACCTCGGTGAGGGTGTTCTGAATGACGGGGGGCTCCACCAGATAGTTGGTGGGGATGTGCAGGTCACCGTCATATTCCAGCATACCGGCAAACTCCACGCCGGTGTAGTTGCCGCGGTCAAACTTGTCGAAGTCCTTGCGGTCGAAAGCCAGGGAGATCTCCTGGGCGCGGTCGCCGCGGAAGTTGAAGAGAATGACGCTGTCGCCATTGGCGATGGTGCCCACAGGCTTGCCGTCCTTGGCGATGACGAAGGGAGGGAGATCCTGGTCAATGCAGCCGGTCTCGGTGCGGTATGTCTCAATGGCGGTCTTGGCATCGGCAAACTGACGGCCCTCGCCGCGGACATGGGTCTTCCAGCCCAGCTCCACCATGGGCCAGTTGGCCTCATAGCGGTCCATGGTGATGGTCATACGGCCGCCGCCGGAGGCGATGCGGTAGTCATAGCCGTCGCCGGACAGGGAGGCCAGGACATCTTCCAACTGCTGGACATACTCCAGAGCGGAGGTGGCGGGCACGTCGCGGCCATCCAGCAGGATGTGGCAGCACACACTGTGAATGCCCTCGGCCTTGGCCTGACGCAGCAGGGCAAACAGGTGAGAAATGTTGGAGTGGACGTTGCCGTCGGACAGCAGGCCCAGGAAGTGGAGGGTCTTGCCGTTCTTGGCGTTGTCGGCCAGCTTCTTCCAGGTCTTGGACTGGAACAACTTGCCGGACTCGATGCTCTCGGACACCAGCTTGGCGCCCTGGGCATAGACCTGACCGCAGCCGAGGGCGTTGTGGCCCACTTCGGAGTTGCCCATGTCGTCATCGCTGGGCAGACCGACGGCGGTGCCATGGGCCTTGAGCCAGGTATAGGGGCAGGTGGCAAAGAGCTTATCCAGGGTGGGGGTGTTGGCCTGCTTGACAGCGTCGCCGGGGCCGCCGTCGCCGCGGCCCACACCGTCCATGATCACAAGTACAACGGGTTTTTTCATGTTCAAACATCCTCCAAAAACAGTGGATTCAACTGTGATTCACACACTGTGTCCATTTTACTACAAATTGGCGAAAGATACAATTCCTACTTTGCAATTTTGTGAAATTCAGTTGAAAACCGTCTCCTGATTGGAGAACAGCGCCCGAATGCGGGCCATCAGCGGCCCGTCTGTCTCCGGCGTTTGCTCCGTCAGATAGTCTGCGGCGGCCTCCTGGGCCAGTTTCAGCGTGTCCAAATCACAGGTGAGACTGGCAACCTTGAAGGTGGGCAGACCGTGCTGCCGCTGGCCGAAAAAGTCGCCGGGACCGCGTAAATCCAGGTCTTGCTGGGCAATCTGAAAACCGTCATTGGTCTGACAGAGGGCTTTTAAACGCTGCCGCGTTTCCGTGCTGCGGGTATCGGAGATCAAAACACAGAAGGATTTTTCTTTGCCGCGGCCCACCCGGCCCCGCAGCTGGTGCAGCTGGCTTAAACCGAACCGCTCGGCATTTTCCACCAGCATCAGTGTGGCGTTGGGCACATCCACACCCACCTCGATGACGGTGGTGGACACCAGAATGTTGATCTCCCCATGGGAAAACCGGCCCATAACGGCTTCCTTTTCCGCGCCTTTCATGCGTCCGTGGAGCAATCCCACTGTCAGGTCGGGAAACACAGTCCGCTGGAGGGTGTCAGCCCAGATTTCGGCGGATTTGAGGGCTGTTTCCTCGTTTTCCTCCACGGCGGGGCAGACGATATAGACCTGATGGCCATGGTCCACTTGCTTGCGGATAAAGGCGTTGAGACGGGGCCGCATGGATTCTCCCACCAAAAAGGTATCGATGGTCTGCCGTCCCGGCGGCAGTTCGTCGATGATGGACAGGTCCAAATCCCCGTAGAGAATCAACGACAATGTCCGGGGAATGGGGGTTGCCGACATGACCAGCAGATGGGGGCTGCCGGCCTTGGCCGACAGGGCGGCCCGCTGGCCCACGCCGAAGCGGTGCTGCTCATCGGCAATGACCAAATCCAGACTGTGGAACGTCACATCGCCGGTGAGCAGAGCGTGGGTACCGATGACCACTTGGGCTGAACCGTCTGCAATGGCGGCTTTGGCGGCCCGCTTGGCGGCAGCGCCAAGGGAACCAGTCAGCAGTACGGTGGAGATGCCCAGGGGTTCAAACAGCGCTTGTAAATGGTGATAGTGCTGTTCCGCCAGAATTTCCGTCGGAGCCATCAGTGCTGTCTGCTTTCCGTTGACGGCGGCCAGATAGGCGGCAGCGGCGGCCACCATGGTTTTACCGCTGCCCACGTCGCCCTGGACCAGCCGGTTCATGGGTTTATTTTTGTGAAAGTCGGCGGCAATTTCTTCAATGGACCGCTGCTGTGCGCCAGTTAACGAGAAAGGCAGCTGGGCCAGAAACGGAGAGAGGTCGCAGACATCATAGGGCGTGTGGGGGATTTCCGTGCGCCGGGCCCGCATCATAGCCAGCCCCACGGAGAAAATAAAGAATTCCTCAAAAATCAGCCGCTTCTGTGCCACGGCCAGGGCGTCAAAGTCGGCGGGATGATGGATGGTTTCATAAGCATAGGCGGCGTCGCACAGGCGGAACCGCTGCCGCACTTGGGGCGGCAGCACCTCCGGAAGACTGTCCCGGCAGATATGGAGGGCCGTCCCGATGGCCTTGACCAGAATTTTGTTAGTGATGCCAGCGGTGAGACCATAGATTGGCAGAATGCGCCGGGTCAGGATGCCGGGCGATTCCAGAGGCTCAAAAACAGGGTTGGTTATCTGAACCCCACGGGCGTCGCCTTCCAGTTTGCCATAGAAAATATAGCTTTGACCGTACAGCAGATGATCAGCGATGTACCGTTGATTAAAGAAAGTAACAGACAGGCGGGCCGTCTGGTCGGCCAGAGTGACTTTGGTCAAATCAAGGCCCTGACGGATGTGGGCCGTGCGGGGGTGGGAGATGACAATGGCCTCGAAACAGGCGGGCTGGTCCACTTCCAAGTCAGCAATGGCCCGCAGCCGCGTCCGGTCCTCGTAGCCCCTGGGAAAATAGGCAATGAGATCGTAGAGGGTGCGGATGTTCAGTTTGGCCAGCTGTTGGGCCCGGGTGGGACCGATGCCGGGGAGAATCGTGACAGGGTCGAAGAGAGAAGCCATACAACACCTCCGGGAAAACCAATATGGTACAAGTATATCCCCGTTCCTGTGGGGAAGCAAGGAAAAAGAAAAAGTCCTCCGAAGAAATCGGAGGACTTTACAAGCTCGATGTTCCCGTTAGGAAGCGATGGAATTCATCTTGCGAGCAATGCTGCTCTTCTTGCGCGCAGCAGTGTTCTTGTGAAGAATACCCTTCTTGACAGCCTGGTCGATGGTCTTCACGGCTGCCTTGTAAGCGCTATCGGTCTGGGCGGCGTCACCGGCGGCGACGGCAGCTTCAAACTTCTTCAGAGAAGTCTTCAGAACGGACTTAGCCTTCTTGTTGCTCTCATTCGCAGCGCGGGAAAGCAGAACTCTCTTCTTGGCAGATTTAATGTTGGGCACGATTACACCTCCTCCAATAGCGTTTCATTCATAAGAATGGTCTCATGCAGAAACATATTATAGCGGCTGTCCTTGTAAAAATCAATAGGAAAATGAGAAAAATTTTGAAAAATTGTATAAGCGGTTTTTGCGGGCCGAAAACTAGGGGCGTGGAGGTGGATTTTCGGATGAATTGGAACCAGATACGGACGGACCTGGCCCTGGAAGCCAAGGAACTGTGGGAACAGGACCCGTCCCATACAACAGAACTGCGCGGCGTTCTGGCCCGGGAGACGAAACAGAAAGGCGTGATCGTGAACACGGTACAGATTCTCGATGAAGAGGGAGAACAACAGCTGGGAAAACCGGTAGGAACGTATGTGACCCTGGACCTGGTGGACTATGGAAAGAAGGAGCGGGACAGCCTGCGGTGGGCGGCCCAGGTATTGGCCAGACAGCTGCGGTCTCTGCTGCCGTTGAAAAAAGGCCAGTCGGTGTTGGTGGCGGGTCTGGGAAATGAGGCGGTGACGCCGGATGCCATCGGCCCCAAGGTGGTCCGGCAGCTGGTGGTGACCCGCCATCTGGTGGAGCGGATGCCGACGCTGTTTGGTGCTTACCGTCCTGTGTCGGCCATTGCGCCCAATGTGCTGGGTCTGACGGGCCTGGAAAGTGCCGAGGTGGTAGGCGGCGTGGTGGACCGGGCCGGGCCGGATTGCATGATTGTGGTGGATGCCCTGGCTGCCTCCGACTTGCGTCGGGTCTGCCGGACGGTGCAGCTGGCCGACACGGGTATTACGCCGGGCTCCGGCGTCCAGAATGGCCGGGCGGCGTTCAATCAGGACCGGTTCGGCATTCCTGTCATCGCTGTGGGCGTGCCCACGGTGGCCCATGTGCCCACGGTGGCGCGGCTCTACGATGAAACGTTGGACCAGGACGGTGTGGACAAGCTGACGGGAGGACAATCCATGGTCATCACCCCCCAAGATATGGATGCCCAGGTGGAGCGGCTGTCGAAGCTGGTGGCCTGGGGCATCAATCTGGCCTTGCAGGAGTCCATGGACTTGGAGGACATTGCGTTCTTTGTGGAATAGTACCGCTTTAATTGACTGAAAAACCACCAAAAAATGACATGCCGAACGGGGTGCTCTGGGGTAATCCTACAAAATTGATTGGAACAGGGAACTTTTTGCTTGACGGCGGCGGGAGAAACGCGTATTCTCTGTCTATTATTTTTTAAAATTGGAAACGGAGGAGAGACTATGGCTGTCAAGCGTATTTTTGTCACCGGCGGCGTGGTATCGGGATTGGGCAAGGGCATTGCCGCCGCCTCGTTGGGACGGCTGTTGAAGGCACGGGGCCTGCGGGTGACCATCCAGAAATTAGACCCCTATCTAAATGTGGACCCAGGCACCATGAGCCCCTATCAGCACGGTGAAGTTTTCGTCACCGACGACGGCGCGGAGACGGACCTGGATTTGGGTCATTATGAGCGGTTTATCGATGAAAATTTGACGGTTCACAGCTCGGTGACCTCCGGTAAAATCTATTGGAGTGTCCTCAATCGGGAGCGGGCCGGAGAATTTCTGGGCGGAACCGTGCAGATCATTCCCCATATCACCAATGAGATCAAACGGCGCATTTATGATATGGACGACGGCAAAACCGATGTGGTTATTACCGAAATCGGCGGTACCGTAGGCGATATGGAATCCCAGCCGTTCCTGGAAGCCATCCGTCAGGTGGCCGGTGAAGTGGGACGGGAGAACTGTCTCTTTATCCATGTGTCGCTGATTGTTTCCATTCCTGGCTCCGGCGAATTGAAATCAAAACCCACCCAGCACTCCTGTAAAGAATTGCTGTCCATCGGCATCCAGCCTGATGTGATTCTCTGCCGTTGTGACCAGGAAGTGCCCCTGGACATTTTGCAAAAGATTTCCCTGTTCTGCAATATTCCCGTGGAAAACGCAATCCCCAACCTGACAGCTTCCATTCTATATGAAGTGCCGCTGCTGCTGGAAGAGGCGGGGCTGGCTCATGCGGCCATCAAACATTTGAATCTGACCTGCGGCAAGCCGGAGCTGGACGATTGGATTCGTATGGTGGAACAGGCCAAGCACCCCAAGGGGGAAGTGACCATTGCCCTGGTGGGTAAATATACAGCCCTCCATGACGCCTATCTCAGTGTGGTGGAGGCCCTGACCCACGGCGGTATCGAGAACGAGGTCCGGGTCAAAATCGACTGGGTAGAATCAGAACAGATCACGCCGGAGACGGCGGAACCGCTTCTGGGCCGCTGCCAGGGCATTATTGTTCCCGGCGGCTTTGGTGACCGGGGTGTGGAGGGGATGATTGCATCCATCCGCTATGCCAGAGAGCACAAGATACCGCTGTTCGGTATCTGCCTGGGGATGCAGATGATGGTGGTAGAGTACGCCCGCCACGTCTGTGGAATGGAAGATGCCCATTCCACTGAGCTGAATCCGGCTACCACCCATCCGGTCATCGACCTGATGCCGGAGCAAGTGGGCGTCACCGACAAGGGCGGCACCATGCGATTGGGCAGCTGTCCCTGTGTGTTGCAGCCGGATTCTTTGGCACGCTCCATCTACGGCAACGAGCGCATTGACGAGCGGCATCGCCATCGTTATGAGTTTAACAATGATTATCGGGATGCGTTGACTGGAGCGGGCCTTCGTTTGGGCGGCCTGTCGCCGGACGGGCATCTGGTGGAGATGGTGGAGCTGCCGGACCATCCCTGGTTCCTGGGGGCCCAGTTCCACCCGGAGCTGAAGAGCCGCCCCAACCGGGCGCACCCGCTGTTCCGGGCCTTTATCGCTGCGGCAAAAGAGCAAATTTGAATGATAAGTGCGGCTGGACCTGCGGCGGGTCCAGCCGCACTTTTGCGCGGTGCTGAAAAGATGCACAAAAGTGCAGGGAACACGCGTATAATTTTCTGCCTGATATTCACAAAAATTGGATTAAATGAAAAAATATTGCATAAATATTCATATAACTCTTGAAATATTCAAAGCGAGGTGTATAATATTAACACCAATACAGCGAGTAGGAGCGCGCATACACCATGAAGAAAGTGTTTATTGACGGCAGTGCCGGAACCACGGGTCTGAAAATTTTTGAGCGGTTTCAGAACCGGGCGGACCTGGAGCTGCTGACGATTCCTGAGGCGGACCGGAAAAACCTCGATGCCCGGATTGCCAAGGTCTGCGAAGCGGACATCAGCTTTTTGTGTCTGCCCGACGCGGCCTCCAGAGAGATTTGTGAACAGCTGCCCCAGACGGTGCGGCTGCTGGATACTTCCACGGCTCACCGAACGCTGCCCGACTGGGTTTACGGTTTGCCGGAACTGTCCAAGGAGCGACGGGCGGCGGTGGCGGCGGCCAACCGGGTGGCGGTGCCGGGATGTCATGCCACGGGCTTTATCACCCTGGCGGCGCCCCTGGTGTCTATGGGCATCGCCGCGCCGGACTATCCCTTTACGGCCCATTCCGTCACCGGCTATTCCGGCGGCGGCAAGAGCATGATTGCCGCCTATGAGGCCGAGGACCGGCCCAATACATACAACAGTCCCCGGCAGTACGCCCTGGGCCAGAAGCATAAACACCTGCCGGAGATGCAGAAAATTGCCGGTCTTGCCTATCCGCCGGTGTTCAACCCCATTGTGGCCGACTATTTCAGCGGTATGGTGGTGACGGTGCCCCTGCATATGCGGCTGCTGCAAAAGCCTATGACGCCGGAGGATGTAACGAAAGCCTTTGCCGACTACTACGGCGGCCAGCGGTTTATCCATGTGATGCCCTACGGTCAGCTGCCGGAGGATGGCACCATGGACGCCAATTCCCTGGCGGGCACCAATGATCTGGAGATTTATATTGTGGGAACGGCAGAGCAGATTGTTTTGATCTCCCGCTTCGACAATTTGGGAAAAGGCGCTTCCGGCGCTGCGGTTCAGTGTATGAATTTAATGCTGGGCCTGCCGGAGGACACGGGACTTTAACAGAAACGAGAAGAAGGAGACGATCCTGTTATGAAAGAAGTAATCGGCGGCGTTTGCGCCCCCAAGGGATTCCGGGCCGGCGGCATCTGGTGCGGCATCCGGAAGAATAAGACAAAATCCGACCTGGCTATGATTGTCAGCGATACCATGTGCACGGCGGCGGGTGTCTATACAAAGAACAAGGTCAAGGGAGCCCCCATTGTGGTGACCAAAAACCATCTGGCCGATGGTCATGCCCAGGCTGTCATCTGCAACAGCGGCAACGCAAACACCTGCGCTCCCAATGGCCTGGAGATTGCCGAGGAGACCTGCGCCCTGACAGCCAAGGCCCTGGGCCTGCTGCCCACGGACATCATTGTGGCTTCTACCGGCGTTATCGGCAAGGAAATGGAGATTGGGCCCTTTGCCACGGGTATTCCCCAGCTGGCGGATGTCCTCACCTATGAGGGGTCCCAGGCGGCGGCCCATGCCATCATGACCACCGATACCAAGCTGAAAGAGGTGGCTGTGGAGTTTACTGTGGGCGGTAAGACGTGCCATATGGGCGCCATTGCCAAGGGCAGCGGCATGATTCACCCCAATATGGCTACCATGCTTTGCTTTATCACTACCGACGCGGCCATTTCGGCTCCCATGCTGCAAAAGGCCCTGTCCGACGATGTGCCCGACAGCTTCAACCAAGTCAGCGTGGACCGGGATACCTCCACCAATGATACGGTGACCATTATGGCCAACGGTATGGCCGGTAACAATGAGATTACCGGAGAAGGGGAGGACTACAAAGCATTCACCGAGGCCCTGGCCTTTGTGACCCGAAAGCTGTCCTTCTGCATTGCTGCCGACGGCGAGGGCGCCAGCCGGACCATTGTCTGTCAGGTCAACGGCGCACCCACCAAGGAGACGGCCCGGCTGGTGTCCCGGTCGGTCATTTCCTCCAATCTGTTTAAGGCTGCCGTTTTCGGCAAGGATGCCAACTGGGGCCGGATTCTCTGCGCCATCGGCTACACCGACGCCGAGTTCGACATTGAGCCCATCGACGTGACGTTGTCCTCCAAGGCCGGTAGTCTGCTGGTTTGCGAAAAGGCTGCTCACCACGAATTCAGCGAGGAAAAGGCCCTGGAAATCCTCTCGGAGGACGTGGTGACTGTGAAAGTGGAGATGCACCAGGGCAGCGGCTCCGCTACGGCCTGGGGCTGCGATCTCACCTACGACTATGTGAAGATCAACGGCGATTACAGAACCTGAGCGAGGGGGACAAGAACGTGAAAGAACGGACCATTGCGGATGTGCTCACCGAAGCGCAGCCGTATATGAAGAAATACACGGGGAAAACCATCGTCGTCAAATACGGCGGTAATGCCATGATTGACGAGCGGCTAAAGGACGCCGTCATGGAGGATATCATCCTGCTCAACATGCTGGGCATCAAAACGGTGCTGGTCCACGGCGGAGGCCCCGATATCAATAAGCTGCTCAAGCAGATCGGCAAGGAGGCCAAGTTTGTCAACGGCCTGCGGTATACCGATGAGGAGACCATGGAAGTGGTCCAAATGGTCCTGGCCGGCAGGGTCAATAAGGACCTGGTGGCCCGTCTCTGCGCCCGCAACGGCAAAGCCATCGGCCTGTGCGGTGTGGACGCCGGTATGATCCGCTGTGAGAAGCACGCCGAGCAGGATTTGGGCTTGGTGGGCGACATTGTGGATGTGAATACCTTCCCGGTGGAACAAGCGTTGAACAGCGGCCTGATTCCTGTGGTGGCTACCATCGGCGCCGACAGTGAGGGCCGTACCTATAACATCAATGCCGATACGGCGGCGGCGGCCTTGGCCATTGCTCTGGGAGCCTGCAAGCTGGTGTCCCTGACGGATATTCCCGGCCTGCTGATGGATAAGGACGACGAATCCACCCTGATCCACGAGGTCAAGATCAGCAACGTCCCCAAACTGGTGGCCCAGGGCGTCATCTCCGGCGGTATGCTGCCGAAGATTGCCTGCTGTGTGGATTCCATCGCCAAGGGCGTCAAGGAGGCTGTCATCATCGACGGCCGCAAGGAGCATGCCATCCTGCTGGAGATGTTCTCCGACCTGGGCAACGGCACGCTGTTCTATTGAGTAAAGGAAGCGAAGACTATGACAAGTCAGGAATTGAAAACCATCGACCAACAGTATGTGTGCAGCACCTATGCCCGGTTCGACCTGTGTGTGGAGCGGGGCCACGGTGCCACCTGCTATTCTCCTGAGGGTAAGCAGTATATTGATTTTTCTGCTGGTATCGGTGCCGACTCTCTGGGCTTCTGTGATGATGACTGGGTCCAGGCCGTCAGCGAGCAGGCAGGGAAGATGCAGCACATCAGCAACCTCTTCTATACGGAGCCCTGCGCTGTGCTGGCAAAGATGCTCTGTGAGCGCACCGGCATGAAAAAGGTGTTCTTCTGCAGCTCCGGTGCCGAGGCCAACGAGGGCGCCATCAAAACGGCCCGGAAGTACGGCTTTGACAAGTACGGCAAAGAGCACAACGAGATTATCACTCTGAAGAACTCCTTCCACGGCCGTACCATGGCGACGCTGTCGGCCACAGGCCAGGAGGTGTTCCATAACTTTTTCTTCCCCTTTGTGGATGCCTTTCAGTTTGTGGAGTCCGGCGATATGGAAAAGCTGGAAGCAGCGATCACCCCCAATACCACGGCCATTTTGATGGAGCTGGTGCAGGGCGAGGGTGGTGTCATTGCCCTGGATAAGGACTATGTCCAGGCCGTGGCAAAGCTCTGTAAAGAAAAAGATATTCTCCTGATGGTGGATGAGGTTCAGACGGGCATTGGCCGTACCGGCAAGCTGCTGGCCTGCGAGCACTACGACATTCAGCCCGACGTCATCACCATTGCCAAGGGCATCGGCGGCGGCCTGCCCCTGGGTGCGGTACTGTTTGGAGAGAAGACGGAGCACGTCCTGGGCTTTGGTCAGCACGGCACCACCTTTGGCGGTAACCCCGTGGCCTGCGCCGGTGGTCAGGTTGTTCTCAAGAAGCTGGATGACAAAATGCTGCAACAAGTTGCAGAGAAAGCTGATTATATCTGGAAAAAGCTCTCCGAAATGAAGCATGTAAAATCCGTCAGCGGCTTGGGCCTGATGATCGGCATGGAGCTGGCCGACGGCCTGGAGGCCAAGACAGTGGTACAGCAGTGCATTGAACAGGGCTTGATTCCGCTGACAGCCAAAACGAAAGTGCGGCTGCTGCCGCCTCTGACCATCACCTATGAGGAAATTGATCAGGGCCTTGCCATTCTGGAAGCTGTGCTGAACGCACAATAAAATAAAGAAGATTCTTGCCGCCGGACTGCACAGATTGTCCGGCGGCAGTTTTATACAACAGAGGAAAACCCGGATAAAACCGCCCAGGGTGGGAAATACTTTGCCTGTCGCTATTCCGGATGGAGTGGCAGAAAGGACAAGGGATGTACAATGCTGGGTAAGGTGGAGATCTGCGGCGTCAACACGTCGAAATTGAAAACGCTGAAAAACGAGGAGATGATGGAGCTGCTGCGCCGCAGCAAGCAGGGGGATGAGGACGCGCGCCAACGGCTGGTGGAGGGAAATCTCCGGCTGGTGCTGTCGGTGATTCAAAAATTCATTGGACGGGGAGAAAATCCGGACGATTTGTTCCAGGTGGGGTGTATTGGGCTGTTAAAGGCCATTAAAAACTTCGACGAGACAAAGCTGGTGCGGTTTTCCACCTACGGCGTCCCCATGATTGCCGGTGAAATCCGGCGGTACCTGCGGGACAACAGCACCATCCGCGTCAGCCGTTCCGTGCGGGATACGGCGTATAAGGTGCTGCAATGCAAGGAGCAGATGATGGCCGAACAGAACCGGGAGCCCTCCATGGAGGAAATCGCCAAGCGGCTGGAATTGCCCCTGGAAGAGGTAACCTACGCCATGGATGCCATCTCGCTGCCGGTGTCCCTTTTTGAACCGGTGTATTCCGACGGCGGCGACCCGCTGACGGTGATGGACCAGGTTCGGGATGAAAAGAACACCGATGAACGGTGGGTGGAGCGGATTGCCCTGCGGGAGGCCATGGCCCGGCTCAATCCCCGGGAAAAGCACATTCTGGCCTTGCGGTTCTACGATGGTAAAACCCAGATGGAAGTGGCCGGGGAGGTGGGCATCAGTCAGGCTCAGGTGTCGCGGCTGGAGAAAAACGCCCTCAATACCATCCGTCGGGCCATCACCTCATAACCGGCAGCCCCGGCGCATAGACTGGCCGTAGAATCGAAATCGGGGAGGGCTGAGTATGCAGCAGCGATTTACGGAACTACGGTGCAAAGAGGTGGTCAACATCTGCGACGGCAGCCGGTTGGGCTACGTGTCGGATGTGGTGGTGGAGCTGCCCTGCGGCCGGCTGGTGGCCATCATTGTGCCGGGGCCCCGGCGGTTTTTCGGCCTGTTCTGCCGGGAATATGACTATTGTATTCCCTGGCAGGCCGTCAAGCAGATTGGTGATGACATCATTTTGGTGGAGGTGTGCCTGGAGCAGGTGCGGTCGCCGCTGGAGAATCGGAAAAAACTTTTTGAGATTTTTGAAAAAACCTGAAAAAAGACCTTGCACTTTTTGGCATAATCGTTTATACTTAGCAAGTATTGTGCGAAAAAGCGCAATGGAACCACACACACCCAGGGATCTTTCCGCTTCGTGCCCGGTTGGGTAGCGGAGAGAGATGAATGGGGTGGCGGTCAAAAAACGAATTTTAGGAGGAACAACACTATGGCAGTCGTATCCATGAAGCAGCTGCTGGAGGCCGGTGTCCACTTCGGTCACCAGACCCGCCGCTGGAACCCCAAGATGGCAACCTACATCTACACGGAGAGAAATGGTATCTATATCATTGATCTGCAGAAGACCGTGAAGAAGCTGGAAGAGGCCTACAACTTCGTCCGCGACCTGGCCGCCAACGGTCAGTCCATCCTGTTCGTCGGCACCAAGAAGCAGGCTCAGGACGCCATCCGCGAAGAGGCTGAGAGAGTCGGCCAGTATTATGTCAACGCCCGTTGGCTGGGCGGCATGCTGACCAACTTCAAGACCATGCGTACCCGTATCGATCGTCTGGCTCAGCTGCGCAAGATGGAAGAGGACGGCACCTTTGCCATGCTGCCCAAGAAGGAAGTCATCAAGCACCAGGGCGAGATTGCCAAGCTGGAGAAGTACCTGGGCGGCGTCAAGGAGATGAAGAAGCTCCCCGGCGCTCTGTTCATTGTTGACCCCCGCAAGGAGCGCAACGCCATTGCTGAGGCCCGCAAGCTGGGTATCCCCGTTGTGGCCATCGTTGATACCAACTGCGATCCCGATGAGGTCGATTACGTCATTCCCGGCAATGATGACGCCATCCGCGCCATCCGCCTGATTGCCGCCACCATGGCCAACGCCGTGACCGAGGGCAAGCAGGGCGAGGAGACCGCTGCTGAGGCTGTCGAGGCCCCCGCTGCCGAGTAATCTCTATATCGCATGAAAATGCAGATGCCCGCTTGTTCATCCGTCCAGGCGGGCATCTTTTGGGATATCCTTATACACTAGAATTTACAGGAGGAACTGTATTATGGCTTTTACTGCTCAGGATGTTAAGAAGCTGCGCGAGATGACCAACGTCGGCATGATGGACTGCAAGAAGGCTCTGACCGCTTCCGACGGCGACATGGACAAGGCTGTGGAGTGGCTGCGTGAGAAGGGCCTGGCCGCTGCCGCCAAGAAGTCCGGCCGTATCGCCGCTGAGGGCGTTGTCAACGCCGTCGTGGAGAACGGCGTTGGCGCCATCGTTGAGATCAACGCCGAGACCGACTTCGCTTCCAAGTCCGACAAGTTCATGGAGTTCGTCAACGACGTGACCTCCGTCATCCTCAAGGACGCTCCCGCCGACTTGGACGCTCTGAAGGCCTGCAAGTACCCCGGCTCCGACCTGACCGTTGAGGCCACTCTGCCCGAGAAGATCCTGGTCATCGGTGAGAACATCCAGATCCGCCGCTTTGCCCGTTTCGACACCGGCGTGACCGTGGCCTACACCCACATGGGCGGCCGTATCGGCGTGCTGGTCAACATGGAGGTTGAGGGCATCGCTGCCGACGCCGTCACCGAGCTGGGCAAGGACATCTGCATGCAGATCGCTTCCATGAACCCCTCCTTCCGCGACAAGAGCGACGTGGCTCCCGAGGTCCTGGAGAAGGAGAAGGAGATCCAGCTGGCTGTGATGGCCAACGATCCCAAGATGGCCAACAAGCCCGAGAAGGTCCGCGAGGGCATCGTCATGGGCAAGCTGAACAAGTACTACGAGGAGAACTGCCTCCTGCAGCAGGCTTTCGTTAAGGAGAACAAGATCTCCGTGGAGAAGCACATCGAGGCTGTTGCCAAGGAGCTGGGCGGCTCCATCAAGCTGGTTGCGTTCGTCCGCTTTGAGAAGGGCGAGGGCATTGAGAAGAAGGTCGATGACTTCGCTGCCGAAGTCGCTGCCGCTGCAGGCCTGACCAAGTAATTTCGTTCGGGCAGGTTCCGGCATGGCCGGAGCCTGCTCGTTTTGCTCTTTTTTAAATATACGATAGGAGTGTAGTATTATGGCTACTCAGATCACAAAGGACACCATTATCGGCGATATCCTGGACATTGCCCCCCAGACAGCCCCTCTGTTCCTGTCCATCGGTATGCATTGCCTGGGCTGCCCCTCCTCCCGCGGCGAGACCGTTGAGGAGGCCTGCATGGTCCACGGCATCCAGGTGGAGCCCTTCCTGGAGCAGGTCAACCGCTTCATCGAGGCCAGCGAGGCTGCCGGTCTCAACAAGTAAACCACTGGAACCAAAGGGGCCATTCGGCCCCTTTTCTTTTGGAGGGAACCCATGAAATTACCCATTTCCAAACGGCTGCTGTGCTGTGCGTCGCTGGTACCGCAGGGGGCCAGAGTGGCCGATGTGGGCTGTGACCACGGTTATCTGAGCATCCATCTGCTTCGGGAACATATCGCTGCGACGGCTGCCGCCATGGATTTGCGGCCGGAGCCCCTGGAGGCGGCCCGACGCAATGCCGCACGGTTCCAGACAGCGGACCGAATGGAATTTTTCCTCTGTGACGGCCTTTCGGCCCTGGGCCCCGGCGTTGTGGATACGGTGGTCTGCGCCGGAATGGGCGGCGACACCATGGTGAAAATTCTGTCTGAATGCTCCTGGGCCAATGATCCGGCGGTGACCTGGATTTTGCAGCCCCAATCCTCCGGCAATGATCTGCGCCGCTGGCTCAGCGAGCGGGGCTATCGGATTGAACGGGAAAAGCTGGTTCAGGACGGCGGCTTCCTGTATGCCGTTATGGAGGTCCACTATGGGGGCGGAGTACCGCTGACGCCGGGGCAGCAGTATGTGTCGCCCCAACTGCTGGAGGAAGACCCGGCCCTGGTGCGGGCGTATATAGAGCGGGTAAAGAATGCCCTGATTCGGGCCGTAGACGGCCTGAGCCGGGCCAAGGAGGACGGTCTGGCGGAGCGGCGCGCCTACTATGAGACGGCTCTGCGCCAGGTACGGGAATTGGAGGAAGACTATGAGAACCGTCAAAGAATTGGAACAGGCGTTGTTTGAGCTGGCCCCGGCCTACATGAAAGAGGAATGGGATAACGTGGGCCTGCTGTGTGGGCATGAGGACGCGGCAGTGTCCCGTGTTTTGGTGGCCCTGGACCCCTTTCTTCCGGTGGCACGGGAGGCGGTGGAGAAGGATGCGCAGCTGTTGGTGACCCACCATCCTCTGATCTTTTTCCCGGCCAAGACCGTCAACGACCGGGACCCAGTGGGGCAGACCATCCTGCACCTGATGGAGCATGGCGTGGCGGCGGTCAATATGCACACGAATCTGGATTCTGCTCCCGGCGGCGTCAATGATGTGCTGGCTGAGGCCCTGGGACTGCAAGGCATAGGTGTTCTGGCCCCGGCAGGGGAGGACGAGCAGGGCCGCCCCTACGGCCTGGGCCGGTATGGCACCCTGGAGACAGAGTGCACGCTGTTGGACTTCCTGGAGCGCGTCAAGACGGCCCTGCATTGTGATGGCGTCCGCTATGCTGACGGCGGTAAACCTGTGCATAAGGTGGCTGTGGGCGGCGGCGCCTGTGGGGAATTTATTAAAACGGCGCTGGCCCTGGGCTGTGACACCTTTGTGACGGCGGATTTGAAATACAACCAGTTTGCCGATGCCCGAGATTTGGGATTGAATCTTATTGACGCCGGTCACTATCCCACGGAAAACCTTGTCTGTGAGACCATGGCCCGGTATCTGGAAACGCGGTTCCCCGATTTGGAGATTCTGCGGTCCACTGTCCATGAAGATGTGGTAAAATTCGGCTGACAGCTTGAGTTCGGCTGAAAGTTATGGTATAATTTAATGTAATTGTAACTGAAACGAAGGGAAGAAATACTGTATGTCCGGACATTCCAAATGGCATAACATTCAGAAGACCAAGGGCGCGCAGGACGCCAAGCGCGCCTCCATGTTCACCAAAATCTCCAAGGAGATGATTGTTGCGGTGAAGGAGGGCGGCAGCGCCGATCCCGCCAACAACTCCCGTCTGGCCACCGTTATCACCAAGGCCAAGGCCGCCAACATGCCCAATGATAACATCAAGCGCGTGCTGGACAAGGCTTCCGGCGCTGGTAATACCGATAACTATGAATCCATCACCTACGAAGGCTACGGCCCCAGCGGCGTGGCCGTCATCGTGGAGACCATGACCGACAGCCGCAACCGTACTGCTGCCAATATGCGCCACTACTTTGACAAGTACGGCGGAAACCTGGGCGCTTCCGGCTGCGTGGCCTGGAGCTTCGACCGTAAGGGTGTGCTGGTCATCGATAACGAGGAGGAGGAGCTGGAAGAGGACACCGTCATGATGGATGCCCTGGACGCTGGTGCCGAGGACTTCTCCAATGAGGGTGAGTGCTTCGAGATCACCACCGATCCCGATGACTTCAACGCCGTGGCCGATGCCCTGACAGCCAAGGGCTACAGCTTCGTGTCCGCCCAGGTGGAGATGGTTCCCCAGAATTATCAGAAGCTTGAGAAGGAAGAGGACATCAAGAACATGGAGAAGCTGCTGGACATGATGGAGGACGATGACGACGTCCAGAATGTCTGGCATAACTGGGACAACGAGTAAGACCAATGCCAAAGCCCGCCGGGACACTGGCGGGC
>LBJMR02800__coassemble_794_pt1 | contig 17290 bp, 14 predicted proteins | sample LBJMR02800__metabat2_high_PE_031 | metagenome-assembled genome bin LBJMR02800 | reverse complement strand
GAGAATCATCTCTGAGCTGGGATTGTCTATGCGCCGTTACGTTTGACGCTTACCAAATGCAGACTGTTTTTTCTTTGTAAAAGCGGCTTGATCCGTACAGGTAAGCTGGACTTCACTCCACTTTAGTATATGGAATAAGCCCCGATTATCTCCTGTCACACAGACAAAGGGCGTTGCAAAGCTTGGCTCTGCAACGCCCTCCCCTTTTGTTGAAATTGTTTTAGATACGTGATAACAAATCTCGAATACTGGCACCCAACTGGTTGTCTTTTCTTTCTCTCCCTGTTTGGGTCAGGCTTCGGCGCAAAGCTGCGCGATAATCCGTGTCATCAGCTCCACAGATCCCACATGGTAACCGCTGATGCCATAGACTGCGACGCCGTCCCCATTGCATACCACAGCCAACGGGGGCCGCTCCGGGTCACAGGCCAGGTGCCGCGCCACCGTCTCCAGGTCAAACGCCCAATCATCCAGTAGGACCTGGATTTCCGGCCAGCACCCCAACACCTGGGCCAGGGTACGCTGCTGGAGGCTGTCCCGGCCCCGGACCAGGAATACCACATTGGCTTCCAGCTGCCGGAGCGCTTCCTGTCCGGCCATCAGCTCATTGAGTACATGTTCCGTGGGCTCGTTGCCTTCTTCCATCCAACACAGCAGCGTGGGACGGCCATTGATGCGGCTGACATCCGGCACCGATTGACCATCCAGCGTGACGGCGGGAATCACCGGCATCTCCTGCCGCCGCAGCAGGTCCTCCAGCCGGAAACTCCGCAGCAGCAGCGATTCCGTCTGTTCTGTCCCGGCCTGGAGAGCAAACTCCTTTTTCGCCGCAAACTGGTTGCCATTGGGCAGACGTACTGAGGTAATCAGCCGATAGTATCCCGCCGGTACCGTCAAAATCCGATGTCCCTGCTGCCAGCCCTGATCCGTCAACGACAGCGTTTTCCATCCGTTGGATGTCCGGACGGCCAGCGTCCAGTTCTGACGGTACAGCGGCTCCGTCTCCGGTGCATGGGTCAGCGTCAGGGTGGCGGTGGATCTGGGTCTGACCGGATGGAAGCAGCCGTTCTGCCAATACTCCGGCATACCGTCCAGCTGTCCCAGCCGGGCCGCCACACCCAGACTGCGCAGCATAGCCACATAGAGAATCCGAAGGCTGCGGTCATCGCACCGGCCCGCCGTCCAGGCGGCCAGGGGCGGCCACACCAGCCCTGTCCGCTCTCCCGTATAGACCAGGCCCAGGTCTTGGGTGGTGATGTGGCATTCCAGTTCCGTCCACAACGACGCCGGATCGTTCCGGTAGGCCGTCCGCTCCTCCGGGCAAAGCGCCTGTGCCAGCGCGCCGCGCCAGGCGGTCAGAGGCTCCAGCTCAATCCGGGGACTGAGGACATACGCCTGATACACCTCCGCGGGCAGGCCGTCATTGACAGCCACATGGAGCAGATGTTCCTCCAATACCGCCGGATTTACGTCCCGCAAATCCTTATCCGTCAGTGTCTCCACCATGGCCTGCCGCAGCGGGTCGGTATCCTTCTCCAAAAAAGTCCGCAGCGCTGCCGCATTGCTGCGGGCTGTTCGATACAGGGTTTCCCTCGTACCGTCCTCGGGGCGCGGCGTATAGAACTGCGCCATCCGGTCCTCCCGCAGCGCGGCGCCCCGCTGAAGCTCCGCCGTTCTCCGGGCCTTCCCCGCTGCATCCAGCGACACATCCCGCAGGACTGCGTCCTGGGGCGCCAGCACATCCATGGTAACCCACTCGGTTTCCTGTTCCTTGGACGGTGTCAGCTCCAATTCCACTCGGTCCCCTACCCGGTCGGCTTCCGCCCACAGGCCATTTTGCGCAGCCAGCACATGAAGATCTCCCTGTCCCAGCGAAATTTCCGCACAGCCCTGGCTGTCAGCGGTCAATGTGGCGACGGTATAATAGGTGGCCTCATTGAGCACTTGCAGCTCCAGTTTGGCCCCGGCGGCCGGCAAACCGTCCCGTGTCACATGGAGATGCAGCGGCGCCGTTTTGGCATAGCGCTCCGTCTGGTTAAACCAGGAAATTCCGTCCACCCGGCTGATGGGCGTGCCGTGGATCGGATGGTCTCCAGCGCCGAAAATCCGCGAATGCACCAGAATGGCGCGGGACGCCGCCGTATTGAACCATCCCCGGTCCAGAATGGGCTCCGGCTCGCAGGCGCCCAGGAACCGCCACTGTCCGTTGCACAGCGCTTCCACCCAGGCATGATTGTCGTCGCAGTGGGCCCAGCGGGGCGAATAGACCTGACGGGCCGCAATGCCGACGCTGCGCAGCGCCGCCACCAAAAAGGCCGATTCCTCGCCGCAGCGGCCGCTGCCGTTGGCGTAAACGGTCCAGGGCGACGCGGTCCGGTCGTCCTGACTTTGATAGGAGGCGTTTTCATGACACCAGCGGTTGACCTCCAGAATCCGCTCTTCCATGGTGTCCATGGCATGTACCCGGTTCAGCAGGGCTTCAGAAAAGTGCTGCCGGTGAAAAGACAAATCCTCGTCGTTGACTCTAGGAAACAGAACGTAGTGGTCAAACAGCTCCTCCGGCAGTTCCGCGCACCAGGGCAGCATCCGGCGCATGGTCAGGGCATGGTCTGCAAACTGCAAAAACAGTGCAGCCGGATAGGTGTCCAGGTCGCTCTGGGGCAAATGGGTATAGAGAAATTCCATGGCCCGGCGCTGTTCGCCGCCAAGCGTCTCCAAAAGTTGGCTCCAGGTTTCCACAGTTTATGCCTCCTTGGCCATGGCCTTGCACAGATGGTACAGCGTGGTCACCGCCGCACCGGTGGCGCCGTTGGTCTGGTACTCCCACTTGGGCGAGTCCACCCAGGCTGTACCGGCAATATCGATATGGAGCCAAGGATGGGACTCCGTAAAGGTTTCCAGGAACAGTCCGGCAGTGATGGTGCCGCAGCCGTCATTGGAGACGTTGGACACATCGGCCACGGGGCTTTCGATCATCTTGCGGTACTCGTCAAAGGCCGGGAGCCGCCAATACTGCTCGCCGCTGACGGCGGCGGCTTCCATGAAATCGGTGCAGTAGGCTTCGTCGTTGCACAGGAAGCCCGCCGTGGTGAAGCCGAACATGCCAACCACCGCGCCGGTCAGCGTCGCAATGTCCAGCACACGACCAACGCCCTCCTTCCGCAGGGCATAGGTGATGGCGTCCGCCAGAATCAGCCGTCCCTCGGCGTCGGTGTTGCCTATCTCGATGGTTTTGCCGGACATGGAGCCGATGACATCGCCGGGAATAAAGCTGTCCGGGGCGATACGGTTTTCCACCGACGGAATCACCACTGTGGCGTTGACCGGCACTTTGTTCCGGGCCAAGGCCAGCAGCGCGCCGAACACGGCGGCCGCACCGGCCATATCGCCCTTGATGCCCTTCATGGAGCTGGCCGGTTTCAGGCAATATCCACCGGTATCACAGGTAACGCCTTTACCCACCAGACCAATGGGCGCCTGGTCCGGCGCGCCGCCGCGATAACGCAGCACAATCAGGCACGGAGCATGACCGGCACTGTCGCCCACGGTCAGAAACGCCTCCATGCCCAGAGCACGGGCCTGCTCAGCGGAAATGATTTCCGTCTCCACCCCATAGGTCCGGGCCGTCTCCGTCATCGTCCGTGCCAGGTCGGCGGGAACCAGATGGTTGGCCGGGCAATTGACCAAATCTCTGGCCAGGCAGATGGCTTCGGTCAGGCTGTTGCTCTCCTCCGACGGCAAAACAGACGCCATGTACAGGGTCATATCCGTCTGCTCCTCCGTCTTCCAGGACCGGGGCCGGTAAAGGGCCAGCGCCACACCCTGGGCCATGGCGTCCACACCGTCCTGTTCCAGCAGCGTCTTTGCTGCGGCAGGGTCCAGCACCACCGTTTTGGCGCCCAGGCCCTTGAGGGTCTTGATGCCCTTGGCCGCAGCCCGGCGAACGGTCTCCGCCGTCACCGTCTCCGCGTCGCCCAGACCAACCCACAGTGTGGCCGTTTTGCCGTCGGCCTCGACGGACAGCCGGGAACCGGCGCCCTCTGTCTCCGTCCGCAGCGCCAGCCGCCAGTCGGCCGCCTCTTGATTCCACAATTTCAGCATGATGAACCTCCGTTCAGAGAAAATAAAAAAATGATGGGTCCGTCCGCCCGGTCCGCAGACCGGGCGGACGGACCCCCTTGTATTTGCGTATGGTTATCTGTATTTGCTCACTGCTCCGGATGCAGCTGAATCTCCAGGACCGTGTCAATGGGGTCCGGCAGCACCGGGTTTTCACCCAAATCAGCAAAGGCCAAATCCGGATAGTCGCTGTGGACCCAGCTGGTGGACAGCTGGACCTCGCTGCCATCGGCCAGACGGCGAATGGAGGCAATCTGCGACTTGGGAACGCCAAACAGCGGCAGCGGGCCAATGGTGTTTTCAAAGATATGGGCGTACAGCGTGTTGCCCCGACGGGTAAACCGTCCGAAATCCGGCTTCTCCAGGCCGGACATGCCGCAGCCATAAATGCTCTTTGCGTTGTCGTGCATCCAGGCGCCGATTTCCTTGAGGATGGCCAGGGATTCCTTGGGGAACTGTCCGGTGGTGTCAGGGCCCACATTCAGCAGCAGATTGCCGCCCTTGGATACGCACTCCACCAGCTTTTTAATGAGCATGGAGGCGGGCTTGTAAAAATGGTCCGTGGCGCAGTAACCCCAGTGGTTATTCATGGTCACGCAGCTTTCCCAAATCAGCGGGTCGCCGTTGGCGTCCTGCAAGCCGTTGGGCGGGATAATCTGCTCGGGGCTGACAAAGTCTCCGTGATACGGGGTAGGCTTGCAGGCCGCCAGGGAGCCGAAGCCCTCGCCGCTGACCTCCAGACGGTTGTCAATGATGACGTCCGGCTGGAGAGAGCGAACCATCTTCATCAGCTCCGTGGCCTTCCAAGCCTCTCCGCGGAGATTGTCGTAGGAGAAGTCAAACCACAGCAAATCCAGCTTTCCGTAGTTGGTGCACAGCTCCCGAACCTGATTGTGCAGGTATTCCAGATAGCGGTCAAAGTTCCGGTTTTCGTTGGATTCCTCCGGGTTGTCCCGCATAGGATGGTACCGGTCGCCGTAGTGCGGATAATCCGGATGCCGCCAGTCAATAAGAGAGAAATACAGACCGGCGCGGAGACCGCAAGACCGGGCCGCCTCCAGGAACTCCCGCACAAAATCCCGCTTTGCCGGGCTATTGGTCGATTTAAAATCCGTATAGGCGCTGTCATAGAGGCAGAAGCCGTCGTGGTGCTTGGCAGTCAGCACCACATATTTCATACCCGCGTCCCGGGCCGCCTCCATCCACTGGCGCATATCGCAGTGGGCGGGGTTGAACTCGTCCATCAGCGGCTCATACGCCTCGGTGGGGATATTTTCATAGCTGCGTACCCACTCGTGACGGGCGGGAATGGAATAGACGCCCCAATGGAGGAACATGCCAAAGCGCGCTTCGGTATACCAGGCCATGCGGCGGTTATAAGCTTCTCTGTCAAAGGTAAACGACATATGATTACTCCTCCATATGCAGACAGGCCACCATATGGCCGCCGCCCACATCTACCGGCTCAATGGGTTTCAGTTTGCAATCATCCTGGCACCGGGGGCAGCGGGTCTGGAAGGGGCAGCCTACCGGCAGGTCGATGGTGCTGGGGATATCACCCTCCAGCAGTGCATGGTCCTTCTGTACCGTGGGGTCGGGAATGGGCACCGCCGACAGCAGCGCCTTCGTATAGGGATGACGGGGATGGGCATAGAGTTCCTTCTTTTCCGCCAGCTCCACGATGGAGCCCAGGTACATGACAGCGATTCGGTCGGAGATCATCTCCACCACGCTCAGGTCGTGGGAGATGAACATATAGGTCAGATCGTAGTCCCGCTGAAGCTGCTGCATCAGGTTCAAGACCTGGGCCTGGATGGACACGTCCAGAGAGGAAACCGGCTCGTCGGCAATAATCAGCTTGGGCCGCACCGTCAGCGCGCGGGCAATGCCGATACGCTGCCGCTGTCCGCCGGAGAACTCGTGGGGGAACCGGTGGGCGTGCTTGGCGCCCAGGCCGACGACTTGCAGCAGCTCATGGGCCACCTTCATGCGTTCCGCCGGGCTCATATCCGTATGGATCAGCAGCGGCTCCGCCACCAGGTCCTCCACGCGCATGCGGGGGTTCAGGGAGCCGTTGGGGTCCTGGAAGATCATCTGAATATCCTTGCGGATGGGGCGCATTTCCTTGTCGGACAGCTTGGAGATATCGCAGCCGTCAAACCAGATTTCGCCGGAATCCGGCACCAGCAGATGGTCTACCAGACGGCCGGTGGTGGACTTGCCGCAGCCGGACTCGCCCACCACGGAAAAGGTCTCGCCGGGATAGATGTCAAAGGAAATATTGTTGACGGCATGGACGCGGACCTTTTTACCGTTCTTGCCGCGACCGGCCGGGAATGTCTTGGTGACATTTTTGACTGAAAGCAACGGGGTCATCCGATCTGTTCCTCCTTTTCCTCAGCAGGCTGCACGGCCTCGGATTCCGCCAGCCAGCAGCGGCTCTGACGGCCGTCTTTCAGTGTAAAGAGCGGCGGTTCCGTCTGGTGGCAGCGGTCACAGGCCTTGGAGCAGCGGGGGGCGAATTTACAGCCCGCGGGCATCATGGACAGGTCCGGCACGCTGCCGGGAATGGAAGGCAGGCTGGTGACGCCGGAGCCCAGCTTGGGCACCGAGGCAATCAAGCCCTGGGTATAGGGGTGCTTGGGCGTTGCAAACAGCTCTTGCACCGGCGCCTCCTCCACAATGCGGCCGGCATACATGACGATGACGCGGCTGCACATTTCCGCTACCACGCCCAGGTCATGGGTGATAAGCAGAATGCCCGTGTTGTTGTTGTCCCGGATCTGCCGCATCAGCTGCAAAATCTGGGCCTGAATGGTCACGTCCAGCGCCGTGGTGGGCTCGTCGGCAATGAGCACCGTGGGGTCGCAGCTCATGGCCATGGCGATCATAACACGCTGGCTCATACCGCCGGAAAGCTGGTGGGGATAGCTGCGGATGGTGGTTTCCGGGTTGGCAATGCCCACCTTGCGCATCATGGTCAGCGCATGGTCCCGGGCCGCCTTCTTGTCCATATCCGTATGGAGGCGGATGGCTTCCACCATCTGGGCCTCAATGCGCATGGCGGGGTTCAGAGAGCTCATGGGCTCCTGGAAAATCATCGAGATTTCCTTGCCGCGCACGGCACGCATTTCCTTTTCAGAGCAGTGCAGCAGGTCCTTGCCCTTGAGCAAGATCTGACCGCTCACCACCCGGCCGCTGGTGTTTTTTAGCAGCTGCATGACGGAAAGGCTGGTGACGGATTTGCCGCAGCCGGATTCACCGACCAGGCCCAAAATCTCGCCGGCGCCCACCTGAAAGCTGATGCCGTTGACGGCCGTAACCGTTTTGCGCTTTCCCACCTGGAATACGGTGCACAGGTCGCGTACGTCCAGCAGAATTTCTTTTTCACTCATAGTCCATCCACCTCACTTGATCTTGGGGTCCAGGGTGTCGCGGAGTCCGTCACCGAACAGGTTGAACGCCAGCACCGTCAGGAAGATCAGCAGACCGGGGAACAGGATCAGATGGTCTGCCACGCCGATAAAGTTCCGGCCGGAGGACAGCATGGCGCCCCATTCCGGCGCGCCCACATCGGCGCCGAAGCCCAGGAAGCTCAGGGAGGACGCAGCCAGAATGGCCGAGCCAATGCGCATGGTGAAGTTGACGATCATGGCCTGCACGGTGCCGGGAAAAATATGCTTCCACAAAATCCGGCTGTCCGGGCAGCCCAGGGATCGGGCCACCTCCACATGCAGGCTCCCTCGTACTGTCAGCGTGGCGCTTCGCATCACGCGGGCGAAGGATGGTATGGTAAAGACGGTTACGGCAATGATGACGTTAATCAGTCCTGGCCCTATGATGGCCACAATGGCAATACAGAGGAGAATATCGGGCATGGCAAACAGCACGTCACTGCCGCGCATGACCAGGGATTCCAGAATGCCGCCGTAATAGCCGGCCAGAATGCCCAGGATCGTGCCCAAGGCCGCGCCCACCAGCACCGCCGCCAGAGCAGAACCCAGCGACAGCCGGGTACCGGCCAGCAGACGGCTGAACACATCACGGCCAAACTCATCCGTGCCCATGATATGCTGGAGACTGGGAGCGGCACGCATATTGCTGTAATCGTACACGTCCGGGTCATAGGGCGCAATGGACGGTCCAATGATGGCCAGAACAATCAGCAAAATAATAAAACATCCTGCAACGACTGCCGTCTTGCGCTGGCAGAACTTTTTGAAAAACTCCCGTGCGCGGCTGCGGTTTTGCAGCACCGGGTCGTCCATATAAGCGCTGGACGCAGGGTTGACAGAGTTGTTGTTTTCAGACATGAAGAAGCGCCTCCTTTCCGTTAATCATAGCGGATCTTGGGGTTCAGTACGCCGTAGAGCAGGTCCACGATGAGATTGATGGTGATATACTCCACCGCGAAGAACATCAGCAGCGCTTGAATCACCTTATAATCACGGAACTCGATGGAATCCACCATGAGCCGGCCCAGGCCGGGAATGGAGAATACGGTCTCCACCAGCACGGAACCAGCCAGCAGACCACCGATCTGAAGACCCACCACAGTGACCACCTGCACCAGGGAGTTGCGGAACGCATGGCGCAGCACCACCAGGGATTCCCGCTGGCCCTTGGCACGGGCCGTGCGGACGTAGTCATCCTGCAGCGTCTCCAGCATGGAGGAACGAGAATAGCGGGCCAATGTGCCCATAATGGAGCAGCCGAGCGTCAGGGACGGCAGAATATAACCCTTCCAGCTGTCCAGCTGGCCGGTTGGCAGCCATCCCAATTCCACGGCAAATATCTGTATCAGAATCAGGCCCAGCCAGAACGACGGGACCGAAATACCGGAGGTGGCAATGACCATGCCTAAGTAGTCGAGGAATTTTCCTCGTTTGACCGCCGAGAGGATACCAATCAAGGTTCCCAGCACCACAGCCCATACGATGCCGGCAAAGGTCAGTTTCAGCGTCGCAGCCATGCGGTCGGGCAGAATCTCGCGGATGGGCAGGCCATTTTTATAGGACTCACCGAAGTCGCCCTGGAAAATGCCCTTCATATAATCGAGATACTGAACCGGCAGCGGTTCATTCAGACCCAGCTCCTCTTTCAGTGCCAGGTATTCTTCATTGGTTGCCTCTTTGGGCAGCATTTTGCGAACCGGGTCGCCGGGGATCAAATGGATAAACGCAAAGATCAGAATTGAGATCACCAACAGCAGTGGTATGACGCTGAGGATGCGCTTGACAACATAACGGCCCAAGCGTGTCGCCTCCTTTGTAGAGTGTGCGGGCAGCATGCCCGGAGAGTATTGTTTAAAAAAACCGGCAGCAGCGCCGCTGCTGCCGGTTTCCGGATATCGTCACAGACCAATTGGCTGTGCGTTTTTCTCAGGATAGCGTGGCGTTGGTCACATCCAGGGAGCCGTCGGGAGCCATTACGATGCCGTTCACATAGGACTGGTGGGCAAACACCAGATCATCATTGCCCAGGAACAGCCAGGGGCACTCGTCCCACACAATGGCCTGAGCCTGTGCATACAGGTCCGTCAACTCCTGGGTATCGGTGGTCAGCTTGGCCTCATCCAGCAGCGTATCAAACTCCTCATTGCGGAAGAACGCCGTGTTGGCGCTGGTGGGCGGCACGTTGTCGCCGTGCAGGATGGAGCGCATGGAGCCGTCGGCATCAAAGGAGCCGGCAGACCAGTTGACATACCACATCTGGACGTCGTTTTCCTCCTCAGGCATGTAGATCATTTCGCTGAGGGTGGTGGGCTCCATGGGAACCACCTCAACCTGAATGCCGATCTGGCCCAACTGCTGGGCAATGAACTGCATACCGGTCTGCTCAATGGTCATGTTGTCGCCCCACAGGGTGAGGGAGAAGCCATCGGGATAACCGGCCTCGGTCATCAGCTCCTTGGCCTTTTCCAGGTCGTAGGTATAGGGCGTCTGCTCGGCATAATAGGACACCGTGGAGGGGAAGCAGGAGAGAACCTCCTCACAGTAGCCGTTGAAGACCACCTGCGCATAGGCTTCCTTGTCGATGGCGTAGTTCATGGCCTGACGGACCCGCTTGTCGGACAGCTCCGGCACCGTGGTGTTCAAGGTCACATAGCGGATGATGTTGGAAGGCGTCGTCTCCACCACAATGCCGTCCTGGCCGTTCATGTCCTGGGCCTGAATGACAGGCATGGGATGGATGAAGTCGGCCTCACCGGTCTGCAGCATGGCAATCCGGCTGCCGTCCTCGGGAACAGCACGGAAGGTCAGGCTGTCCACGGTGGCCTTGGTGCCCCAGTACTCGGTGTTGGGAACGACGGTCACATGGTCGCCTTCCACATGCTCCTTGAACACATACTGGCCGGTACCGGCGCTCTCCTTGTTCAGATCCACACCGTTCGCCAGAGCGGTGGGGCTGATGATGTCAAACTGGGTGAAACGGTTGAGGAAAGAGGAATCGGGGGTCAGCAGCTTGACGGCCACGGTGTAGTCGTCCACCTTGGTCACAGACTCCCACTTCTTGACGTTGCTGTTCTGACGCAGGGTGGTATCCGCCAGGCAGCGCTCGTAGTTGGCAATCACCGCGTCGGCGTTGAAGTCGGTGCCGTCGCTGAACTTGACGCCCTGGCGCAGGGTGAAGGTATAGGTCAGATTGTCATCCTCTGCCTTGACGCTTTCGGCCAGATGCGGTACGATGTTCTGATTCTCGTCAAATTTAATCAGGCTTTCGTACATGGTGTTGCTGATCGAGATGGAGAGTGTATCCGTGGTATTGTGGGGATCCAGACTCTGAACGTCGGTATTGAACGCAATCACCAGGTCATTGTCGGCAGCAGTTGCAGTATTCTGCGCAGTGTCCGTATTGGCCGTGGCGTCCGTGTTGGTGGTGTCGGTGGCAGTTTTGCTGCCGCAGCCGGCAGCGGACATGGCCATAACCGCAGCCAGCACAAGAGCGGGAATCCTTTTGTTCATGATGTAAAGCCCTCACTTTCTAGTACATCTGCGAATTATGTGTCGGGGTATCCTCAGTTAGTTTGTACCTGGTCCGAACATAATTCAATTTACTTTATTGAATTTATCACGATATTTAACAAATGTCAACACTGGGTTTTCAAGTGTTTTTTCTTTTTTTCACAAAAACTTACCGAATATGATTGAATATTTTTTCACAACATGGTATAGTATATTCGGAGCTAGAACAAACTGTCGCTCTGCCCTGCAGGCGGCTGTGTGTAAATAAGGGGAGCATATGGAAAAAAACGATACCAATGCCGCGCTGCGCGCCCATAGCCGACAATCCATTTTGCAGCTGATTCAGCAGAACGGCACCATTTCCAGGGCCGAACTGGCCCGCCGTCTGGAGCTGAGCCGCTCCACCGTTTCCGAAAATATCGCGCCTCTGCTCCAGTGCGGTGTCTTGCAGGAGGTCGGCACCGCCCATGCCCAGCGGGTTGGCGGCCGCAGACCCGTACTGCTGCAAATCCAGGGAGAATATTGCTATTTTGTTGCCGCAGAGTTGGGCCTGGAGCAGCCCATTTTTGCTCTGAGCGATCTCAATGGATGCCAGCTGTACCGGCAGGTCCTCACCGTCCGCGACAGCGCGCCCTATGCGGAACGGCTGCAACAGTGCATTGCCGCTATTTCTACGCTTCTGCGTCAAGGCAATGTGCCGTCGGGCCATCTGGCCATGATTGCCCTCTCCTCTCCCGGTGCGTTCAGCGGTTCCGACGAACAATTCCTGCTGAATCCGGAGTTTGAAAACTGGGATGTCCGCCGTCTGATTGACGATTTGGAGCGCCACTTCCAGACCCATGTCCTGTGGGCCAACGACATCAATGCGGCCACCGTGGGAGAATACCACCAGGGCGCCGGACAGCGCGTATCCAACCTGTTGTTTATGGGCTGTGGTATGGGCATCGGTATGGGTATGATTTTGGACGGCAATCTCTATATCGGCAGTCGCGGCAGCGCCGGCGAAATTGCCCGCGTTCGCGTAGGCCGGCTCAATACGCCCCTGCGCACTCAGGTGGAAATTCCCTCGCTGATGGACCGCATCCGGATGGAGGCCCCCCCTGCCACCCGCGCCGCCTTCCGCACGCCCATGGAAAACTGGGAGTTTCAGCAGGTGGTCCAGTTGTGGCGCAATGGGGACCCGTTTCTGTACGCCCTGGTGGAGGACATTGGCCGGGCGTTGGGAGAAATTCTGATTACCGCCCTGTCGCTGCTCAACTGTGAGCGCGTCGTCTTCGGCGGAGATTACCTGGTCTTTGAGTCCCAGCTGCTTCCCCTGCTTAATCAGGCGGTGCAGCGGGAAGCCTTCGACCCGGTGGAGGTGGTCTCCTCCTCTCTGCGGCAGGAGGCCGGTCTCTATGGACTGATTTCCATGGCAGTGGAACAGCAGCTCCAGCACATAGCCATGGAGCGGTAAATTCGTGCATTCGTGCAGTTCTGTGGCCGGACTTTGGCCGGTCGCAACAGGCAAGATTGATTATAGTAGGTGATGAAACAATGAGTAAGGTAATTTTGGAAGTCTGCTGCGGCAGCGCCGATGATGTCATTCAGGCTCATAAGGCAGGCGCACACCGTGTGGAATTGAACAGCAATCTGTTTCACGGCGGTCTGACCCCCACCATTGGTGAGCTTTTGGTGGCCAAGCGGGAGACCAATATGAAGATCATGACCATGGTACGTCCCCGGGAAGGCGGTTTTTGCTATACCGACGCCGAGTTTGCTACGGCCATCGAAGATGCCAAGCTGCTGCTGGCCAACGGCACCGATGGTTTGGTCTTCGGCTTCCTGCACCAGGACGGTACCCTGGACCGGGAGCGCACCAAAATCCTGGCCCAGATGGCCCAGGATGCCGGTAAGGAAACGGTGTTCCACCGGGCCATTGATGTGGTGGCCGACTGGAAAGCCGTCCTCGACGAACTGATTGATCTGGGCATTACCCGTGTGCTGACCAGCGGCCAGGAGCCCGACGTCTCCATGGGTACCGATACCGTCCGGGAAATGATTGCATATGCTAAGGGCCGCATTCAGATTTTGCCCGGCGCTGGCATTACGGCCCGCAACATGGACCGCATCATTGCTGAGACCGGCTGTGATCAGATCCACCTGGCAGCCCATCGCCCCTGCTCGGATACGTCGGTCTGCAATAACCGGGCCATTTACTACGGCGGCGCTCTGTATCCGCCGGAGGACCGCTTCAATGTCATCGACAGTGATTACATCGGTGGGATGGTCAGCCGTCTGGGCTGATGCTCCCGCCCCGTTTCAGAAACATACGATACAAGCTGCCCAGCTCCGCGTTCGGAGCTGGGCAGCTTTGCGTTTTGTATGGGGACAATACGTACTTCTAAACGCTTTGCAACCCACCTATTGACAATGGTTCTTGCACAGCATATTATATAGATACTCTATATATAAAGGAGGTCAATGTATGTCCATAGACAAAAGCCTGTTGGCCGGCAGCACCACCACGCTGATTCTCAAGCTGCTGGAGGAACGGGATATGTACGGCTATGAGATGATTGAAACGCTGGCGCTGCGTTCCGACCATACCTTTGATTTCAAAGCCGGGACGCTCTATCCCATTCTGCACACCCTGGAAAAGCAGGGATTGGTGTCCTCCTACGAGCAGCGGACGCCGCAGGAGCGCATTCGCAAGTATTACCATCTGACAGAAGCCGGACGGGAGCGGCTTCTGGAAAAGCAGCGGGAATGGACTCGCTTTGTAGATGCTGTGGAGAAAATTCTGAAAGGGGGCAGCGTCCATGCCTTCCAATGAGCACTTCACCGAATACTGCCGGCAGGTATCGCAGCAAATCCGCTGGAAACGGGTGCGGCGCGTCGTAGCGCAAGAGTTGGAACAGCACCTCTGTGACCAGCAGGACGCGTATGTGGAACAGGGCCACGATGCGGACGAGGCCGCCCGGATGGCGGTGGCCCAGATGGGTGACGCCCAAATGGTGGGGCAAGCCCTGAATCAGACCCATCGCCCGCAAACGCCCTGGCTGCCCATGTTTGTCATTTTGGTACTTCTGGCCGTTGGGCTGGTGCTGCAATCCGTGCTGTCACCGGACGCCATATGGGTACTCCCCTATGGTATCGCTGCCGCCGCGTTTTTCCTCGGTTATTTTATGGACACTTCCCTGCTGGGCCGTCATGCCGGTAAGGTCTATGGCCTGGTGCTGGCACTCTCTCTGCTGGCCTTATTCCGCATCCGCGTTTCCTTGCATGCCGTCATGTTGGGGCATAGCTTTGCGGTTTTGTCGCTGCCTCCTTTCAACATCATGCTGGGCAATCTGGCGCTGATTTTCCCCATGGCCTACGGATTGTTTGTATACAAAATGCGGAACCGGGGTATGTCGGGTATCGTCTACTGTGGACTGGCCTATCTGCCCTTTGCGGGCATTCTGCTCTGTATTCCCACCATCATTGGGTTTCTGCTCTATACCATCGCCAGTCTGGTACTGCTGTGCACAGCCCTCTGGCAGGGCTGGTTCCAGGTGCGCCGGGTCCGTGGACTGGCCCTGGCGCTGATTCCCCCGTTGATGTGTTGCGGCGCATTTCTGGTCACTTTGCTCTCCTCGGAAAGTTTGCAGTTCCGCAGCTTCCGTATCGATCTGGACGGCCATCTCCATAATCAAGTGCGGGAACTTGTCGCCCAGGCCGCATTTTGGGGACAAGGCGGCGGAGACCTTTCCACCATCCCCAATCTGGAAACGGATTACACTCTGCTCTACAGTATCCACCGCTTTGGTCTGGGGCCGTTTCTCGCACTGATGCTATTGTCTGTGGGACTGTGCATCTTCTGTGTACGCCGCGGTCTGCGTCAGCAGAGCACGCTCGGAAAGCTATTGGTTCTGGCAGTCAGCACCACGTTTGTGTTACAAGTGCTGTCCTACGGCGTGACCAACCTGGGATATGGATTGTTTGGCGTCATTTCCTTCCCGTTTGTTTCCTACGGCGGCACAGCTTTGGTGTTCAATGCCCTGCTTATGGGCTGTATGCTGTCGGTCTTTCGTATGGGGCCATGGGTGCGGGACGCCGTCACAGCTGTGCAAAAAGTTTGAACTATCACCTGTTATCAGACAAAACACGCCCAGTTCCGTTTGGAACTGAGCGTGTTTTCCTGTCTGTGGTCCGGCGCTCAGGCGCGAAATCCCAGGCCGTTTTTGATGGCTTCCATAACCGCATTGTCGAACTGATAGTTCAGGCCGCGCAGCGCAATGGCGCTTCCCTTTTTGGGATAGAGCCACAATGCGCCGGAATCTTTGATGGCATCCCGAAGCGTCATGGTGTCCTCGGCCTCCAGAAAGACCACATCTTTCAGCTGCGAATAGGGCAGCCGTTTGGCGCCAAGCACCACGCCTTTTTCATAAAAGCAGGCCGCACCGTCGCCGATCCGTTTGGGAATCTGGACAACCAGCCGTCCAAATTCGCTGTCGGGTTCGCCCTGGGCATACGGTTCGGACCACTCCAGCACGCTTTCGCCGCCATGCCGTCTCCGCTGCTCCTCAGCCGCTTTCTGTTTTTCGGCGCGTCCCGCGTAAAAGGCTTTGAGATACCACACGCAAAACACAATCAGGCCCATGAACACCAGCAAGAAGAAAATCACAGGCAGGTTTAAAAGAATTGTATCCAGCATAGTCAGTTCCTTTCTTTTCTCTAAATTGAACGGCGGATTGCCGTTGGTTCACACTGGCGGATTCTCCCGCCAGTCAGGCGGCATCCGCGCCGAAGACGTTGCGGTTCAGAGCGTCGCCCTTTCGGGAATAGAAGAAAAACGTCACAGAGCTGAGGAACCACGTCAGCGGGTACACCCAGTACACCGTCAAAATGCTGCCGGTCAGCGGCACGGCAATGGACAGGAACGTTACCCGGATGGCGCACCAGCAGATCATCAGCACCACCATGGGCACCATGGCCTTGCCTGCGCCGCGCAGCACGGCGGCAGACGCATGGGAATAGGCCAGCAGGCAATAGAACAGCGCCGCCGTCCGGGATTTGTCGGTACCAAAGGCGATAACCTCCGGCGTACTGTCAAAGGCGGCGATCAGCTGGGGCGCCAGCACGAAGATGACCACACCGATAAGCTCAGCCAGGAGCATCGACGTCAGGATGCCGAAGCGGGCGCCCTTTCTCGCCCTCTCAAACTCTTTCGCGCCCAAATTCTGGCCGATAAAGGTGGTCAGTGCCATGGCAAAGCTGGTAATGGGCAGGAACGCAAACCCTTCCACCTTGGTATAGGCGCCGTAACCGGCCATTGCCATTTCACCGAAGGCGTTAACATTGGACTGGACGATGACATTGGCAAAGTTGATGATGGAGTTCTGGACACCGGAGGGTACGCCGAGACGCAGCACTTGGCCCAGCATGCCCTTATGGAATCGGACCTCCCGCCACCGCAGGCCATAGGCCTCTCGGGAACGGGCCAGTTGGAACAGGCACAGGACCGCACTGACAATCTGGGAGATCACCGTGGCCGCCGCCGCGCCGCCTACGCCGCAGCCCAGTCCGGCGATGAACACCAGGTCCAGCACCAGGTTGACCAGGGAGGAAACGATCAGATAGTACAGGGGGTGGCGGCTGTCGCCCACCGCCTGTAAAATGCCCACACAGATATTATAGAGGACGTTGCCCAGGGAGCCCAGGAAATAGATCCGCAGATACACCACCGACTGTTCCATTACTGCCTGGGGCGTGTCCATCCACTGGAGAATCTGCGGCGACAGCACCATGCCCACCACAGTCATCACCGCACCAGCCACCAGGCCAAAGGCCACGGTGGTATGGACAGCGCAGCGCAGATTTTTTTCATCCCGTGCGCCGAAGAATCCGGCCACCACCACGCCCGCGCCGGCGGATACACCCATCAGAAAGCCGATGAGCATATTGATGAGACTGCCGGAGGAGCTGACCGCCGCCAGAGCATTGAGCCCCAGATAATTGCCGACGATCAGGGAGTCCACGGTGTTGTACATCTGCTGAAAAAAATTGCCCAGCAGGATGGGCAGTGCAAAAAAGGCGATCCGTTTCCAGATGGAACCGGTGGTCATAGGTTCCATGGTTTTGACCACGACGCCCCCTCCTCTCTCCGGCGGATTGCAGACCGCCGGTTCTTCTTGTGGGTATATACTACACCAATATGGTCCCACTTGCAACCGTTGCTGTCA
>LBJMR02800__coassemble_612_pt1 | contig 21864 bp, 21 predicted proteins | sample LBJMR02800__metabat2_high_PE_031 | metagenome-assembled genome bin LBJMR02800 | reverse complement strand
CTTGATACCGTTATTTTAATCGGAGAGACGGAGAAAATCAAGAGGGAAATCAAATAGATTTTCTTTAAGAGCAAAAATCTTCCAAAGCACGCGTCAGCGCAGCACTGTCAGGCAGTTTCAATCCTTGCTGCAACAGCTGCCTGTCTTGTTCCGTAAGCATGGCGGCAGGGACGGCAGAACGCAGATGCCAATCGCCAGCACCATGATCCCAGACAGCGATAAATCCATCTGCAATGGTCATTGTATAAGCAGGGGCAGCGGCACAAACGGTAGGAACCATAGAGCAAAGCAACAGCGTCGATACTGCCAACCGCCGCAAAAAATTGGTATGCAGCTTCATGTCCATCACCTCATGGACAGTGTATCCCGTGTCGGTGATTTCTATCACCGTAAAAATTTTGTAACACAAGAATTTGACAGATGTGATATAATAAGTCATACGCTGGAACCGTATGGCTTTCAGCAAAAGAAATACGTCTGAAATACAGGATGTTTTTTCTGTTTATCCCATAATAAAGAGAACTTTGGAGGTGTTTTTATGGCGTCCAATCCCGAGATGCACAAGCCTTCGGTTGCCCGCCGGATTTTTGGTGCCATCGGCAAATTTTTTGCCGTTTTAGGCAAAATTCTGGGCACGCTGCTGCTGGTAGGTCTGCTGACAGGATTGATTTTCGGTTGTATTTTTGCAAAATATGTCCAGGAGGTTTTGATTCCGCAGTCCGACGTCCCCCTGGAAAACTTTACACTGGATCAGACCAGCGTTATCTATTATACCGACCCGGATACCGGGGAGGCCGTAGAACTGCAACGGCTCTATGGCAAGGAAAACCGCACCTGGGTCACCTACGACAAAATCCCCAGAGATCTGGTCAACGCGGCCATTGCCATTGAAGATAAGCGGTTCCATGATCATCAGGGTGTGGATTGGCTGCGTACGGCCAGCGCCAGCGCCAATATGTTTCTTGGCGGTGACTCCACTTATGGTGCGTCCACCATTACCCAGCAGTTGATCAAAAACCTCACGGAACGAGACGAGGTGACCGTCCGCAGAAAGCTGCTGGAAATCGTCAGCGCACTGGAATTTGAAAAAGACCACTCCAAGCAGGAAATCATGACCTGGTACCTCAATACGATCTATTTAGAGGAGGGCTGCTACGGCGTGCAAAGCGCATCCCGCGTCTACTTCGGCAAGGATGTGTCGGAGTTGACCACCGCCGAGTGTGCCAGCCTGATTGGCATTACCAAGAATCCCTCCTATTATGATCCTTATATCAACCCGGAAGCCAACCGGGAACGGCAGCTGACGATTCTTTGGGAGATGTATGACCAAGGCTATATTCTGACAGAAGAAGCCTATCGAGCTGCCGTCAACCAAGAGATGGTATTTACCAACGCCAGCGGCCAGGAGACAGAAGGTTACGACGACAACAGCGAATACTATTCCTATTTTGTGGACCAGGTGATCCGCGATGTGACGGAAGACCTGTGTAAGACATATAACTACACGGAGGAAATCGCGGAACAGGTGGTGCGATCCGGTGGTCTGTCCATCTACTGCACGATGAATCCGGATGTCCAGTCGGTGGTGGATGAGGTTTATGAGAATCTGGAGAACATCCCCAAAACCGACAGTGCCCAACAGCTGCAATCGGGTATCGCTATCATCGACAATAAAACCGGCGATCTGGTGGCTGTTTCCGGCGGTGTCGGTGAGAAAACCGGCAGTCTGACCTTCAACCGCGCCACCCAAGCCCTATTGTCACCAGGCTCCACCATCAAGCCCCTGACTGTGTACGGACCGGCCTTTGACAAGGGCATTATCACTCCGGCCACCGTATACGATGATACCCCCTATTCCTTTGAGGGCGGCGCTTGGCCCAAGAACACCAACCGCAGTTATTCTGGTCTGATGACCATTCGTTCTGCCATCAGCATGTCCACCAATACGGTGGCTGTCAAAGTTCTGGCAGATTTGACGCCTGCCTACAGCTATCAGTTTGCCGTGGAGAAGCTGGGTATGGATACGCTGGTGGAACAAGAGGTCATCGGCGGCAAAACGTATTCCGACATCAACCTGGCACCCTTGGCCATGGGTGGTCTGACCCACGGTGTCACCATTGAGGATATGGCGGCGGGATATGCCACCTACGCCAATGGCGGTGTATACCGGGAACCCCGCACTTATACCAAAGTGACCAGAATGGTAGATAACCGGGAGGAAACGGTGCTCAACAACACCCAGGATACGGTTACAGCTGTCAGTACTAAGGCTGCGTGGTATATGACCGATATGCTGCAATACGCCGTGGAGCATGGCACCGGCTCCCCGGCCAAGATTGAAAATATGGCAGTAGCCGGTAAAACTGGTACTACTACCAGCGATTTCGACCGTTGGTTCTGCGGTTATACGCCCTGCTATTCTGCCGCTGTCTGGTGTGGCTACGACGTGCCGGAGGAAGTCAATCTGACAGATTCCTCCACCAACCCTGCCGCATATCTCTGGCAGAAGGTTATGGCTCAGGTTCACGCGGAACTGCCGTCAGCAACCTTCCAGCAGCCCACGGATGTGGTGGAGGTGTGGTACTGCCGTGACAGCGGTCTACTGGCTACCGACGCCTGTAAGAGCGACCCCCGCGGTTCCCGTATCGTGAAAGGTTCCCTGGCCATGGATGACGCACCCACGGAATACTGCGACGTACACACCTATGTGGAACTGTGTGATGAAACGAATCAGGTGGCCAATGAGTTCTGTAGTCAGGTGGAAGGCAACGGTACCCATACAGTAGCGTTGCTGAACCTGAACCGCAGTTTCCCCATACCCAATATCACGGTAGCCGACCAGCAGTATGCCACTTACAGCGGTTCTATTCCGAGCGGCTATTATCGGGCACTTAGCCCGTCTGGCACCAGCATGGGGCAGACATGTACGGTGCATACAGAGGAGAGTCTGCCGCCGGAAGAGCCGGAGGTACCGGAGGACCCGACAAATCCAACGGACCCCACAGACCCCAACCAGCCGGTGGACCCCAATGCTCCCGTTGATCCCAACCAGCCCATCGTTCCGAACCCGGACACGCCCGATGGGGAAGGCGGCACAACGGAGCCGCCGTACCACGGCTGGGAGGACCCGGCCAACGGCGGCGTGGTCCCCGACGATTGATGATACTATAGACAGAGTGAGGAATTTTCCATGTGGAGAGCGGAAAACTGGAAGGATTATGAGGTCATTGATACCTCAGACGGCGAAAAACTGGAGCGCTGGGGGAAATTTACCCTGGTGCGTCCCGACCCCCAGGTGATCTGGAATACGCCGAAGAAAAATCCTCTGTGGAAACATTACGATGCCCGGTATGCCAGAAGCAACAGCGGCGGCGGCAAATGGAATGCCAACCGTCTGCCGGAGCGTTGGCAAGTGCGTTATGGGACATTAACATTCAACGTCAAGCCCATGAACTTCAAGCATACCGGCGTTTTCCCGGAACAGGCAGCCAACTGGGATTTCATTCAGGAACAGATTGGTAAGGCCGGACGGCCACTCAATGTACTGAACCTATTTGCCTATACCGGCGGCGCCACACTGGCCGCCGCCGCCGCCGGGGCCTCGGTTTGCCATGTGGACGCTGCCAAAGGTATGGTGGCTTGGGCCAAGGAAAACGCCAAGTCCTCAGGGTTGGAGAGTGCTCCCATTCGGTGGATTGTGGATGACTGCGCTAAATTTGTAGAGCGAGAGATCCGGAGGGGCCGCCGCTATGACGCCATCATTATGGACCCGCCTTCGTATGGCCGCGGCCCCTCCGGAGAAATCTGGAAGTTGGAAAAGGATCTCTATCCTTTCTTGCAGTTAGTAGCCGGTGTGCTGTCCGACAATCCTGCCTTCTTTATCATCAATTCCTATACAACTGGGCTGGCCCCGTCGGTTCTGGGGTATCTATTGGACACCATTGTGTCATCCAAATACGGCGGCCATACGGAATGTGATGAGCTGGGACTGCCTGTCACCGACACAGGGCTGACGCTGCCCTGCGGTGCCACGGGCCGATGGACCAAAGATTGAAAGAAAAGAGAACGAAGCCTATGGAACAAGCAATCCGCGTGGATAATCTGACATACCGCTACCCGAAGCAGGAGGACACCCGGGAGACGGAAGTCTTTTCGGGTCTGGATCTAAATATTGAGCAGGGCAGTTTTGTGGCCATTCTGGGACACAACGGTTGTGGAAAATCCACCTTGGCCAAACATTTCAATGCCATTTTGCTGCCCAGCGGCGGCAAGGTATGGGTCTATGGAAAGGACACCACAGTAGAAGAAGAACTCATCGCCATCCGGCGGGCTGTGGGTATGGTGTTTCAGAATCCCGACAACCAGATTGTCTCCAATGTAGTAGAGGAGGATGTGGCCTTTGCACCGGAGAATCTGGGTGTGGAACCGGAAGAAATCCGGCGTCGGGTGGATGAAGCATTGCGCATGGTGGGTATGTATGAATTTCGGGAGCACGCACCCCATCTGTTGTCCGGCGGTCAGAAACAGCGGGTCGCCATTGCCGGTGTCATTGCCATGCTGCCCAAATGTATTGTACTGGACGAGCCCACAGCCATGCTGGACCCCCAGGGACGGCGAGAGGTATTGGAGACGGTACACCGTCTCAATCGGGAACGGGGTATTACCGTTATTCTGATTACCCACCATATGCGGGAGGCTGTAGACGCCGATTGGGTCATTGTCATGAGCGGCGGCAAAATTCTGGCCGATGGTACGCCCCGACAGGTCTTTTCTCAGGTGGAGCTGCTCCAGTCTGCCCAGCTGACAGTACCAGAGACAACCCAACTGCTGTATGCGCTGCGGCAGCAAGGCATGGATGTGCCGCTGGATGCCCTGTCAGTGGAGGAATGCATACAGGCTATTTACCGTGCCTTTGGAGCCGGTGCGGCATCGAAGGAGAAGTGAAACGTGGAGCCCATCATTGAAACAAAACAATTGTGCCACGACTATGGCGTTGGCACTCCCTTTGAACGACACGCCCTGCAATTGGTGGATTTTTATGCTGAGCAGGGAGAATTTATTGGCCTGATCGGCCATACGGGCTCCGGCAAGTCCACATTTATTCAACATCTGAATGGTCTGCTTCGACCCTCCAGCGGCCAGGTCTTGTTCCGTGGAGAGGATATCTGGAAGGACAAACAGTTCACCCATCAGATTCGCTTCAAGGTGGGATTGGTATTTCAATACCCGGAATACCAGCTTTTTGAGGAAACGGTATTTGCTGATATTGCTTTTGGTCCCAAGAATATGGGGCTGGATGAAGAGGAAGTGCGCCGCCGGGTTCTGCGGGCCGCTGGATTTGTCGGCCTGGAGGAGTCTGATCTGGAGCGTTCTCCCTTTGATTTGTCCGGCGGCCAGAAGCGCCGGGTAGCCATTGCCGGCGTCATTGCCATGGAGCCGGACGTATTGATCTTGGACGAGCCCACAGCTGGTCTGGACCCTAATGCAAGAGAAATCGTTTTGCAGAATATTCGCGATTATCAGCGGGCTCAAAATGCTACAATTCTCATGGTCAGCCATTCCATGGAGGAAGTGGCAGCCAATGTGGACCGGCTGTATGTGATGAATCACGGCACTGTGGCTATGACCGGCACACCCAAGGAAGTTTTTGCTTATGCGCAGGAATTGACAGAAATGGGATTAGATGTGCCGGTCGTTACCACCATTTTTCACCGCCTGCGGGAGCTTGGCCTTGACGTAGACCCCCGCGTGTACACGGTGGAACAGGCTGTGGCAGCCCTTGAGGCTTTGAGGGGAGGAGCATAAGGTGCTGAAAGATATCACACTGGGACAGTATTTTCCCGGCAACACGGTAGTGCATCGGCTGGACCCTCGTACAAAACTGCTGATGGTGATTTTGTTCATTGTGGCGCTGTTCACGGCAGAGGGCCCCATTGCCTACCTGGCCGTATTTCTGTTTCTTGGCGTCGCGGTGGGCTTATCCAGAATCCCGCCCCGTACCATTCTCAAGGGTCTCAAGCCCCTGGTGGTTATCATCTGTCTGACGGGCCTTCTGAACCTGTTTTACACACCTGGTACTCCTGTGGTCAAATTTTGGGTCCTGACTATCACACAGGAGGGCATTTTCAGCGCCCTCTTTATGATCTGGCGGATTCTGATGCTGATTACCGGCACGTTTATGCTGACCTATACCACATCGCCCATTGCCCTTACCGATGGTCTGGAGCTGCTTCTGAACCCCCTCAAGCGCATCAAGGTCCCGGTGCATGAGCTGGCTATGATGATGAGCATCGCCCTGCGGTTTATCCCCACCCTCATTGAGGAAACCGACAAGATCATGTCTGCCCAGAAGGCTCGGGGTGCCGACTTTGAAACCGGCAGCATTTTACAGCGGGCAAAGGCGCTGATTCCCATTTTGGTGCCACTGTTCGTCAGCGCTTTGCGTCGTGCCGATGAGCTGGCAGTGGCCATGGAGTGCCGCTGCTATCAGGGCGGCAAGGGCCGAACTCGTATGAAGCGGCTGCGTTTTGCCGGGCGGGACTATGTCACCTTAGTGCTCGGTATTTTGCTGGTGGCGGCCATGATCGTTCTGCGTGTGGTGGGAATCTGATTTTTTCCTGGAGGAAACCGTATATGCGGAACATCGCATTATTTTTGACTTATCTGGGCACAGCCTATCACGGCTGGCAGGTGCAGAAAAACGACATCACCGTGGGGGAAACCATGGAAAAGGCCACGGCTGCGGTGGTTGGCCATAAGGTCAAGATGACTGGCTGCGGCCGCACCGATGCCGGTGTCCACGCCAAACGGTATGTGGCCAACTTCCGCACCACTTCCCGTATTCCGGTGGACCGGCTGCCCTATGCCCTCAACACCCATTTACCGGAAGACATCGTGGTGACGGACGCCATGGAGGTTCACGACGGTTTTAACGCCATCGGCTCCTGTGTCCGGAAGGAATACACCTATCTCATCTACAATTCCCGTATCGGTGACCCCTTCTATGTCAACCGGGCCTGGTTTTATCCCAAGCATTTGGATGAAACCATTATGCAGCAGGCCGCATCCCAGTTTGTAGGTACTCATGATTTTGCTGCCGTTCGCAGCGTGGGCACGGTAACCAAAACCACAGTCCGCACAGTGTACTATTACGACGTGGAGCGGCAGGGGGACCTGATTTATCTGCGGGTCTGTGCTGACGGTTTTCTCTACAATATGGCCCGTGCCATGGCCGGTACCGTGGTTTATTGTGCTGAGGGTAAAATTGCCCCGGAGGAAATCGGTGCGCTGTTGGAACGGGGAGACCGGACAGCCGCCGGACCAACCGTACCGCCAGGCGGCCTCTATATGACCCATCTGTGGTACGATGACGGGCAGGTGAAGTTCCATGTCTGAGTGGGATACTTCCAAAATCACCCCGCTCCACCCGGAACGGTTCCGGCGGCGACGGTTCCGGCGGCGTCTGCGATGGCTGATCATCGTAACAATCATAGTGCTGGCAGTTCTGGCCTTGGTTTTGTTTTGGCGGGACCTGAACTTTGATCGTTTTCGGCGCTGGGTGACATATATGGGTGTGGAACCGGACGGGACTTACGGCAATTACCAATTTCCTGCCTATGATAGTAATGTTTATGCCGTCTATGAAAACGGTCTGTTGGTTGCCACCAGCAGTGGCCTCATGCCCTATGATGAATCCGGCAACCCCTTAACAGATGTGAACGCCACCATGGAAAATCCCAATGTAAATGTGGCTGGAAATTACGCCGCAGCATGGGACATTGGCGGCACAACCCTCTGTGCTGTGCGCAACGGTGCGGAGCATCTGAACCGAGTGTTGGACCACACCATCCTCGATGTGGATTTGTCTGCCAACGGCGATATGGTCTTTGCCAGCGGTGCCGATGGCTACCGCACTATGTTGACCATGATGGATAACCAGACGCAGGAACGGTTCAAGTGGTATTCATCCGCCCAGTATTTGCCGCTCTGTGCGGTAGATAGCGGCGGTACCCAACTGGCAGCCATTGCACTTGGGCAAGAGCAAGGCGCGTTCACCAGCAGTTTGCTGCTGCTGGACCCTACGGTGGAGGAGCAGGAGCCGGTGCAAATTGCGCTTGGCAATCAGCTGATCTATGAGCTGGACTATTTACAGGATCGTTATCTCTGCGCCGTAGGCGAAACCAGCTTGCAGCTGCTTCGTACCACAGGTGAAATCTACGGCACCTATGGATACAACGGAGAACACCTGATGAAATATGACATCAACGGTGACGGCTTTGTGACACTGGCATTGAACCCCTACCAGACCGGTTCCCAATACGTTCTGAAAACGGTAGAGTATGATGGTCAGGAACGAGCCAGCCTTGCCTTAGGGCAGGAAGTCCTGCACCTGTCGGCCGCCGGAGATTATGTGGCTGTTTTAACGGCCTCGGGGCTGCAAATTTACACATCCGACCTGCAGCTCTACGCACAAACCGATGATATTCTGGGCATCACCCAGGTCCTCATGCGAGAGGATGGAACGGCTGTTCTGGTAGCGGCAAACCATGCGTCGCTGTTCCTGCCATAAAAATTCATTGCATTTTTGAGCAGCCGTAGTATAGTATGAACCATGGAATCCTTCAATAAGGAGATTAGTGATATGCACCCGACCTTATGTTCCAACTGTAAGAAAAATGTTGCAGTCATTTTTATCACAAAAATAGAAAATGGCAAAACGGTCAACGATGGTCTCTGTCTGAAGTGCGCCAGACAGCTGGGCATCAAACCGGTGGACGATATTATGAAGCAGATGGGAGTCACAGACGAAGATCTGGAAACCCTGTCCGACGAAATGATGCACATGATGGGCAGCGCACCCAACCCCGGCGAACTGACAGACCCGACAGAGGATGACGAATCCGACAGCCGCACAGCCACTTTCCCGTTTCTGAACAAACTGTTCGGCGGCGAGCGGGGCGACCAGCTGGCCCAGCCGATGGAGCCGGAGCAGCCCAAAGAGAAGCCTTCTTCCGGGCGCCGGGACAAGAAGCGCAAGTTCCTGGACAGCTATTGTTTGAACCTGACCCAGAAGGCCCGGGATGGCGGCCTGGATCAGATTGTTGGGCGGCAGGTGGAGACCGAACGGGTTATCCAGATTCTCAACCGCCGTCAGAAAAATAACCCCTGTCTCATTGGTGAGCCCGGCGTTGGCAAAACCGCCATTGCTGAAGGCTTGGCACAGAAGATTGTCAGCGGCGATGTTCCCTTTAAGCTGCGGGATAAAGAGGTATACTTGCTGGATCTGACGGCCCTGGTGGCCGGAACCCAGTTCCGTGGCCAGTTTGAAAGCCGTATGAAGAGTTTGATTGAAGAAATCAAAAAGACTGGCAATATCATTTTGGTCATCGATGAGGTCCATAATCTGGTGGGCGCGGGCGATGCCGAGGGCTCCATGAATGCTGCCAACATCCTCAAACCCGCTCTGTCCCGTGGAGAGATTCAGGTCATCGGCGCTACCACCTTCAATGAGTACCGCAAGTATATTGAAAAGGATTCAGCGCTGGAGCGCCGCTTCCAGCCGGTGACAGTCAATGAGCCTACCATGGAAGAAGCCATTGCCATCATCCGCGGTATTGCCCACTATTATGAGCAGTACCACGGTGTGGAGATTCCGGCAGAAATTGCCCGCCAGACAGTAATTCTCTCAGAGCGGTATATCACCGACCGATTCCTGCCTGACAAAGCCATCGATCTGCTGGACGAAGCCTGTTCCGATTTGAATTTGCGCAGCAAAACCATCAGCCGGATGGGAGAGCTGCGGAAGGAACGGGATGATTTGAATCTGGAAATTTCCATGCTGACGGAGCAGGCCGAGGAAGAAAATTATGAGCGGTTGGCCACTCTGCGCAGCAAGTGTTTGCAGGTGGAAGCCGAACTCAATCAATTGGCCTCTCAGCCCCGGCCTCAGCTGACCATGGAAAATCTAGCCCGTATCATTGAATTGTGGACCAAAATTCCAGCCAGTAAAATTCAGGCGCAGGAGTATGAGCAGCTCAAGAGTTTGGAAGACCGTCTCAAGACCCGTATCATCGGGCAGGACGAAGCCATTGCTGCCGTTTCTGCCGCTATTCGCCGCAGTCGTGTCGGTATTGCTGTGAAAAAGCGCCCTGTTTCCTTCATTTTTGTCGGTTCCACCGGCGTTGGCAAGACGGAATTAGTGCGGTGTCTGGCCGATCAACTCTTTGACTCCACTGAGTCGCTGATTCGTCTGGACATGTCCGAGTATATGGAAAAGCACTCGGTTTCCAAAATCATCGGTTCGCCTCCCGGCTATGTGGGCTATGATGAAGCTGGACAGCTGACCGAAAAAATCCGTCGCAAGCCCTATTCTGTGATCCTGTTCGATGAACTAGAAAAAGCTCATCCTGATGTGCTGAACATCCTGCTGCAAATTCTGGATGACGGCCGCATTACCGACGCCCAAGGGCGTGTGGTCAACTTTGAAAACACTATCATTGTCATGACTTCCAATGCCGGTTCTGAACGCAAGGGCGGTTCTTTGGGCTTTGACCGGACACTGACCGATCAAAGCCGCGATAAGGCTATGAAGGCCCTCAGCGACTTCCTTCGGCCTGAATTCCTCAATCGAGTGGATGAAATCATCTGCTTCAACCGCTTGACGGAGGAGAATTTCCAAGCCATTGCCGTCATTATGCTGGGTGAATTGAAGACTGCTCTGGAGGAGCGCGGCGTGGCGCTAACCTGGTCCGATGATGTGATGACCTGGCTGACGAAAAAGTCCTATTCCGCCACCTACGGCGCCAGAAATCTCCGCCGCACCATTCAGAAGGAGATCGAGGACCCCATCGCCGAAGCCATCATTGACAGCTTCCAGCATCCCATTCATGCCATTGCGTTGCAAGCAGGAGAAGATAAAATTCAGCTGTCCGTATCCTAACGTAAAAAAGTTTCCCATCTCCTTTGGAGATGGGAAACTTTTTTGTACTCTGGGAACTTTCGGCATAGGATTTCGTCTATTGCTTTGAGAAGTTTAATGAGGAGGAGCAGCCCATGAAAAAGCGAGTCATCCGCCCACTGTTTCTGACTGCGGCCCTGTCCATGGTACTGTCAAACGGTGCATTTGCCTATGAAGGGATCGATACCCTTCCAGACCTGTCTGATTATCCCACCCGTGTGATGGTTGATGGTCAGTACGTTACTGGTCCCGTGCCGGTTCTGCAGAGTCAGGAAGCCGATCTGTCCCTGCGCGTGATTCTGGAAAGTGCGGACTACACGGTATCCTGGGACAATCATACAAGAACGGTCATTGCCGTCAGCCCGTCCGGCACAGAATATCGTATCGTGGCCGACACTGGCACCGTTACAAAGAACAATGCCGTCCTGTGTCAAGATAACCGCATTGGACTCTCCAGTGGTTCTCTCTATGTGTCGGAAGAAACCCTGGACCGGATGGAAGGCTTCCAAGTAGATTGGGATCCAGCCACCAATACGGCGGTAGTGTTCACCGATACTCCCGACGATAACCTCTATGGATATGACCTGGGTGAAAGCACTGTGAAAAACAGCAGCGGTCGTCCTGATACCCCCTACCGCATGCAGGGCATCGTGGGCGTACCGGAAGGGGAGAACCGTCCCATTGCTGTGATTCTCCATGGTGCCCATCCCATTGGAACGGCCTCCGAAAACCGCTATGATTTGGGTTTTTCTTATCTGGTGGATGCCCTGGCCGATGCCGGATATTTGGCAATCTCCATGAATGTGGCCATCAATTACTCCTTTGAAGATGGCGAGCCCACTGGAAATGAGCGCACCATTCAGGTGGTGGAGCAACAATTAGAGCAGTTGGAAAAAGCAATCAACGGTGAGGAAACGGCATTCCCGGTGGATCTGACCGGCAAGGGTGATCTCGAGCAGGTGGTGCTTCTGGGCCAATCTCGCGGTGGCTGCGATATTTTTGCCGTTGCCGAAGCCATGGAACAGCAAATTGGTGTCGTTGGCCTCCTGTCTATGGCACCGTCCAAAACGGTATTTTTGGAAGATGGCGTCTCTGACATTCCGGTTTCCATTCTGCTGCCCCAGTATGACGGCGACGTGACCATGCTGGACGGCGCTACTATGTTTGAAGACATCCGCAATAACGATACCACCACGGCCGAATTGATCTATCTGGAGGATGGAAACCACGGTGGATTCAGTACGGCGCTGGTGCGCCCGGACCCCTTTGGACGGCCCGAAGATCTGGATAAAACCATGCCAGCCGCAGAGCAGCAGGCCTTTATGGAACAATATGCTGTGCAGTTTATGGATGCGATCACCGTGGACCACACAACACCCATGAACCGGGAAACTACATTGCCTGACATGCTCTATGGCCGTCCAGTGGTTATCCGCACCTATGATGGAGAGAAGACGTTGTTCCAAGCTCAGGAGCAGAATACCACAACAGTAACAGCTCAGAATGCTACAGTGAAGGCCGTTAATTACAGCTATGTACAGCAGGAGAATACAGCGGGCATGTTTAATTTGCCTGGATCGTTCCAGACATATGGACTCTTGCAGCTGGATTGGCAGAAAGACGGTGCATCGGTAACCATTCCGGTACAGGGCACAGCAGGAGAGGCCCTACGCCTGGACTTGGCCCAGGACAGCACCAGTGCTGCCAATGGTCAGCGGGATTTGTCCCTGTCTGTAACCGTTACAAGCCGACAGGGCAAGACCGCCACCGTCACATTCCCTGAGGGTACTGCACCACTGCGCCATCAGGCGGGAGAAGCGGTCAGCTATGACAATTGGGACGGTACAGTGACGCAGTTCTATAGCACTTTTACACCACTGGGCTCTTTGCTGATTGCAGAGTCTCAACTGAACGGGATTCAGCTAGAGGATGTACAGTCGGTGACGTTGAACTTTACAGGTGATAGCGGCACCATCATGTTGCGGCAAATTGCCGTTCAATAAAAAAATTTACACGAGACGCCGGTTTGAGGAAGATTCTCAAACCGGCGTCTCTGTTGTTCAAGGTCGTAAGGCCATCAGCTGTTCATAAATCCACTGAGGGTTCACACCCTTGGACTGAATTTCCACAACAATATCCCCATAGCGAACTCCGAAGTTCATGCGGGCACCGTCACTGTCCCCGGCATCCGCAGCAGTATCGGCTCGGGTGGACAGTACATCCCAGGTCAGCTCTTCCGCGTTGAAAATCGGCCGGTCAACTGTATCCCGTAACTGATCCGGTACGGACTCGGCTCTGGGAATGGGATAGCGGGACAGGTCATATGTTTCTGGTTCAGAGATAGCAACCAGATTGTCTGCATCCTCTGTTGTCATGTACCGGACCTCCCAGCGCAGCTGATCATATTCTCTGGTCCAGAGGCCCCAAAGGGCGTTGGTATACTGGTCTTGATACCTGCGGATGGATTCTTCCGCAAAATCAGACGGCGCTGTCGGTAGGAACCAAGCCCCAAAATCCGTGTCTGCCAGCGCCTCTGTATGGGACAGGTTCTTGTCCTGCCAGGGTGGAATTTCCGCAGCTGTAACGGCTGAAAGATTTGGCTCGCCTTGCTCATAAAGCGTAAAGCATTCCAAAATATCCTCAAAATCGGCCTGGGCTTGTTTTTCCGTGTCAGCTGACGTATGCAGAGAGAACGTAAACCAGATACCGTGCATCTGCGCTTCCGCCAACAGGCTGATACTACCGGACGGGTCCACCCATCTTCCCAGACGATACTCCATACCATTGCAAGTGGAGGAAACCGCATCCTCCGGCAGCAGGAAGCAGGGGGAAATCCCATCTGTGGACAGGGTAACCGTAACGGTTGTGTCTGGTTGGGAAGTGGTGACCCATAAAAACACTTCCAACAGGTTGCCCTCGCCATTGAATCCGGCTTCACCGGAGAATTCCATCCATTCCAGCCACATACCAGGCTGCACAGCATCCAGCTCCGTTTTGTCCAGCGTCTCCCGGAAATAGCCGGGGATATATCGCCGTGCTCCATCCGCCATATAGTCAGTATCCATTTCATTGTAGTAGAAGTCCCATTGGGGTGCCGGTCCCTCCGCGTCTTCATTCTGTGTATCTTCCGCATCCTGTGTCGTAACGGGCGGTAGCCCGCCTTCTGTACCGTTGGGCGGCGCAGACTGGCCGGGTGTTGGAACTTGTCCCAGCCAGAAGCCACCGACAACGGCCAGCAGGGCAATACAAGCTGCAACAGCGGCCCAGCGGTGATTAGGGCAGACCAGTGGTCGATGGGGGATTGCGGCGGCGGCCTCCACATACACGCTGTCCACCAGGGATAGCTTATCCAGTAATTCGCTGCCTCTCATAGTTCATAGCCCTCCTTTTGCAAATACTGCCGCAGTTGTCGGCGGCAGCGAAACAGTGTGGTCTTGACCTTACTTTCGGTACAGTGCAGCGCAGCGGCAATGGATGCAATATCATCCAAATACCAGTAGCGCCGCAGAAACATATAGCGTTTTTCCTCGTTCAAAGTAGCCAGATAGCCGTTGATACTTTGCCGCAGCACTGTATCTTCCAGACGGCAGGCAGCATCATCGGGGGCGGGAATACACTGTTCCAGCTCGGTGCTGAGGGTGCAGATTTCCGCACTGCGCTTGAGACGGCTGCGGTGGCGGCAGCAGCTTAATGCCAGATGACGGGTAATTCTGGCCAGATAGGCATAGAAATAGTCTCTCGGTTCATGGGGCGGTATGGAACGCCACGCCTCCCAGTAGGTGTCGTTTTCACACTCCTGTGCCGCACCGGGGTCTTTTACCATGCCCAATGCCAATCCCCGCAGACGAGCGCCGTATTTCTCACCGGTGTAATGGATGGCCGATTCATCCCGGTGCAGGTACAGCTCCACAATCTGTTCATCTTCCATGGCGTGTTCCTCCTTTCACTCTACCTCTTCACCCAAATAAGCGCCATAAAGACAGGCGGCGTTACAGTATTGGTGGCAAGAATTTCTGCTTGATAATATCGAACAAATGTTCTATTATAGAGATGGTATTTGGAAGATCTGCGGAAGGGAGGGCCACACTGTGCGCAGCTATCTTGCCATCGATTTGAAATCCTTTTATGCTTCTGTGGAATGCCGAGAGCGAGGCTTGGACCCCATGACTACCAATCTGGTGGTGGCCGATGGTTCTCGCACAGAAAAAACCATCTGTCTGGCTGTCAGCCCGTCTCTGAAATCGTACGGCATCTCCGGCCGGGCCCGGCTGTTTGAGGTAGTCCAGAAGGTTGCGGAGGTCAACGCACGCCGCCAATGGCTGGCTCCTGGGCGGAAGCTGTGCGGCGCGTCCAGTGATGACCGACAATTGAAAGCCAATCCATCTTTGGCGCTGGAGTACATTGTGGCCCCGCCCCGGATGGCACACTATCTGGAATACAGTACTCGCATCTATCAGGTCTATCTCAAGTATATAGCCCCAGAGGATATCCATGTTTATTCCATTGACGAAGTATTCATAGATGTGACCCATTATCTGGGGCTTTATGGCCTGACGCCCCGGCAACTGGCACAGAAGATGTTAAAAGATGTTTTAGAGACCACGGGCATCACAGCCACCGCCGGCATTGGTACCAACTTGTACCTAGCTAAAATTGCCATGGATATCGTGGCCAAACGGATGCCCGCTGACCAGTACGGTGTCCGCATTGCAGAGTTGGACGAACTAGGCTACCGCCGGACGCTGTGGACCCATCGGCCTTTGACGGACTTCTGGCGTATTGGCCGCGGTTATGCCAGAAAGTTGGAGCGGCATCGGTTGTTTACCATGGGCGACATCGCCCGCTGTTCGCTGGGTGGACCCACAGATTTTTATAATGAGGAGCTGCTATACCGGCTTTTCGGCATTCAGGCAGAGCTGCTGATTGATCACGCCTGGGGCTGTGAGCCCTGCACCCTGGCGGATATTCGCTCTTATCAGCCGGAGAACCGCAGCACCGTTTCCGGTCAAGTGCTGACCTGCCCCTATCCAAGCGATAAAGCAGCGTTGGTGGTTCGGGAGATGACTGACACGTTAAGCTTGGAGCTGGTGGAAAAGGGTCTGGTAACTGATCAGCTGGTGCTGACAGTGGGATATGATATCGAAAATCTTAAAGACCCGGAGCGGCGACGTCGTTATGCCGGACCGGTCACCACCGATGGTTACGGTCGCCAAGTCCCCAAGCGGGCCAATGGATCGGTCAATCTCAACGGTTATACTTCTTCCACCAGAGAGATGGTTGGGGCCATCATGGAGCTGTACAGCCGCATTGTGGACCCGTCTTTACTGGTCCGGCGCATGAGCGTCACCGCCAATCACCTGTTGGCGGAACAAGATGTAATCCGGCAGACGAGAGATGTGCAGCTGGATTTGTTTTCCGACCGGCAGGCAGAGATGACGCGACAGATGGAACGAGAACGGGAGCACCGAATGCAGCAGGCGTTGGTCTCTATCCGAAAACGGTACGGTAAAAATGCGGTTCTTAAGGGTATCAGCTATAAAGAAGGTGCCACCGCACGAGAGCAGAACGGGCAAATCGGCGGACACCGGGCATAAAAAAGGGGGGCGCAGTATGGAACACAATCGCCGATATGACGATATTCTCTACCAGTCCCGGCCGGTATCTGCCCGTCACTCGCCCATGTCTCTACAGGACAGGGCAGCACAGTTTTCACCATTTGCCGCCCTGTCCGGCCATGAAGATCAAATCGATGAGACAGCACGGTTGACAGATGCCCGCGTGGAACTTACTGAGGAAGTCCGGGCTGAGTTGGACCAGACCCAACAATGGCTGCTGGACCATCTGGACCAGCAGCCGGTGGTGTCAGTGACATATTTTGTGCCCGACAGCCGCAAGAGCGGCGGTGCCTACCAAACTGTGACTGGTGTAGTCAAAGGCATAGACCCCTGGGATCGTTGGCTGCTGCTGGCCGATGGCAGGCGTATCGCTATGGACGAGGTGTTGCTCCTGAAACTCTGTGATGCCGCAGAGGGAGCAGAATGAATCGCACCACACATCTGTTTTTCGTTTTTTCGCAACATCATCATACCGTATCTATCCTTGAAAAGGAAGCAATATCTGCTATAATAGAACGGAATAACAAAAGAAATGGAGCAGCACCCATGGAACAACCCAATGTGACCGTCATTCCCAGCCATCGCAAAACCATCTCCCTTACCATAGAGTGGGACTTGCGGGTGGTGATGCGGGTGCCATTGGGGACAACACGGGCAGAGGTTCGGAATATCTTGGAAGAAAAGCAGGCGTGGCTTCAATATCATTTGGAACTGGCGCGGCAACGGCAGAAGGACGCAGAGCCGCCTTTAACGGAAGCGGAGTTGCGAGCGCTGACAGAACAGGCAAAATTGGTATTACCGGAACGGGCAGCGTATTTCGCACCGCTGGTTGGCGTTACCTATGGACGCATCACCATCCGCCATCAAGTGTCCCGGTGGGGCAGTTGTTCAACCAAGGGCAATCTGAATTTCAACTGTCTTTTGATGCTTTGCCCACCAGAAGCGGCGGATTATATCGTGGTCCATGAATTGTGCCACCGGCTGGAGATGAATCACTCTGCCGAATTTTGGGCCCATGTAGCACGGGTCATGCCGGAGTATGGAGTCCATCGCCGGTGGCTCCGGGAACATGGTGCACAGCTGATTGGGAGGTTACGATAACATGGTGGAAGTGGTGGCGGCGCTGATTTGGAATGGCGACCGGTTTTTAATTTGTCAACGCCCGGCCCACAAAGCCCGGGGGCTCCTGTGGGAGTTTGTCGGCGGCAAAGTGGAGCCGGGGGAGACAAAGGAACAGGCATTGATTCGAGAGTGTCGGGAGGAATTGAACGTCGAACTGGACGTTGGCACACCCTTTATGGAAGTACAGCACCAGTATCCGGACCTGACAGTACACCTGACGCTGTTTTTGGCAGCAATCCGGCAGGGTACACCCCAAATGCTGGAGCATAACGATATTCGCTGGATTACCGTATCTGAAATTCCACAGTACGAATTCTGTCCGGCTGATGTGGAGATTTTAGAGCATATCCAATCGGTCTATGGTTAATCTGTCATTGCAGGAGCAAGCCGCTCCTGCAATTTTTTATTTTTTATGTTGACAAATATCTTTGTCAATGCTATGCTGTATATGACAATAATCCTTGTCATATTGAAAAGAATACTTGTCAAAGGAGGTCTGCATATGCCATTGGGAAATCGGCTCAAGGAGTTTCGGGCCGCCGGTGGCCTCAACCAGCAAGAGCTGGGGAGTTTGGTGGACGCGTCCCGGCAAACCATCAGTCTCATTGAACGTGGTGATTATAATCCGTCCATTACACTGGCACTGAAAATTGCTCGGGTATTCGGAAAATCGGTAGAAGAAGTCTTTTATCTCACAGGGGAGGAAGAACTATGAAAGCAGAAAGAACAAAAAAGCAAATTGCCATTCGATTTCTTCTGGTGATCGCTGGCTGCGCCCTGCTGGGTGCTGGCGCCGGTCTGGCTCTGGTGAAAGCCGGTACCAGCGCAATGGAGTGGATGGCTGGATTTGAGCACTTGCTGGCCGGATTTGGTCCCTGGTGGTACCTTCCCGGCGCAGTGCTTCTGGTGCTCAGTACCGGCTACTATCTGGCAGGGAAGCGGCAGCTGCCCCATACAGAAGAAGAGGAGGAATTTCAAACGGCTGACCGGCTTTTGGATCTGTCCCTGGTCTTCAGCGGTATTGCATCCGTTTACGCGTTCGTTGCCATGTCTCTGAGTTATTTCGCCCCCATTGGGTCTTCTGTCCTGTTGCTAATTGTGGAGCTCGCCTGGGCCGTGACCATTCAATCCAAAACCATAAATGCCATCAAGGTCCTGTATCCTGAAAAGCGTGGCAGCGTGTGGGATACCAGATTCCAGAAAGATTGGTACGGCAGCTGTGATGAGGCAGAGCAGCAATTAATCGGGCAATATTGCTATCAGACGTTTTTGGTCATGAATAGCCTCTATCCCGTTGCCATGGTACTGTTGGCCCTTTTAGCCCTGTTCGATATGGTAACACCCTTTGCCTGCTTCCTGGTTGGGCTTCTGTGGCTGATCCAGCAAACGGTGTATATGGTCACAGCTCATAAAAAAGAGCATGGCAAAGCCCGCCAGCGGTGAGGGGATGGCGATGACTGCGGAAACATTGCTATTTTTTCAAGACCATGCCGAAGCGCTGCCCCTGTATGAACGGTTAGAGCAGGCGCTTTTGGAACGGGTTCCAGGCACAACCATTCGCACATCCAAAACCCAGATTAGTTTTTACAATCGACAGAGTTTCGGTGCCGTCTCCTTCACTCCGGTACGGCGGACAGCAGAACGGCCGCCTGTATGGCTGACCGTGACCTTTGGTTTGAACTATCAGAAGGAATCGCCACGTATTGATGCAGCCACAGAACCGTATCCCAATCGCTGGACCCATCATGTACTGGTTTCCTCCATAGAGGATATCAATGAAGAACTATTGGAATGGTTAGAGGAAGCGGCGGCGTTTTCCGCCGCAAAGAGGTAATCCATATGATAAAATTAAGAACATATCGGCCGGAGGACTGTCCGGCGCTGCTGCGGCTGTTTTATGAAACCGTACACAGCATCAACCTTGGAGATTACACCGCAACCCAGTGCAACGTTTGGGCCACTGGTCGAGAAGATGCAGACCGATGGAACCGTTCTCTGTTGGAGCACACTACCATCGTGGCAGAATGGAACGGGGTCTTAGCCGGATTTGGCGATATGGACGCCTCCGGATATCTGGACCGTCTATATGTCAGTAAAGACCACCAGCGACTTGGAATCGCTACCGCCATCTGTGACGCATTGGAACAGCAGATCACCGCACCATCATATCAGACCCACGCTTCCATCACAGCAAAGCCTTTTTTCACTCATCGGGGCTATTGTCTGATACGAGAGCAGCAGGTGGAGCGGCAGGGAATTTATCTGACCAACTATGTAATGGAAAAGCCGGGTCGGCAGTAATGGGGCCGCCTACGCCGCATGAGAGTGCAGCGCAGGCGGCATTTCATTATTGCAAGTCCATAGCAGAAGAAAACAAGCAGCTGGGCTTCCTTTCCCGAAGAAAATGTGGTAAAATAGATGACGTTTTGACGGCTTTTGACAGCAGTCAGCGGAACGATTACAGTAGGGGATGGAACAATGGGAATTTTTATGGTAATGATTGCCGGGATGCTTTTAGGGCGCGTTCACCGGCTGCGGAAAGTAAAGCCTTGGAATGAACGTCTTTCCATGCTCAGCACCTTCGTGCTTATTTTCTGCATGGGTGTCTTATTGGGCAGAAAAGAAAAGTTTCTGCAGGAGCTAACCACGCTGGGACTGCAAAGTTTTCTGTTTTTTGCCATACCAACTATTCTATCAGTGGTGCTGGTATATTTGCTGACACGGCGTTTTCTGAAGGGACGGTGACAATCATATGCTGGTGCTCTTTACCATTCTCTCGTTGTTCCTGGGATTGGCCTATGGACTGTCGGGTCTGGAACTGTGGTTGATTGACTGGGTCAGCAGTCATTCTGATTTGGTACTCTATCTCCTGATGTTTACCATCGGCATCAGTATTGGTATGCACGATGGCATTATTGGGAAAATTCGCGGGTACGGTCTGAAAATTTTAATGATTCCGCTGGGAACCACCGTTGGTTCCGTAGCCGGTGGATTTCTCTGTGCCTGGATTCTGGGGCTACCGCTCTTTCCCGGCGCTGCCATTGCCAGCGGCATGGGATGGTACAGCCTGGCAGGTGCCACCATCAGCAATCTGGGCGGCGTGGAATTGGGCAGTATTGCATTTCTCAGCAATCTCATGCGGGAAATTTTCGCATTTCTGCTGATTCCGGTTCTGGCAGTTCGCTGTAATAGTGCAGCTTGTATCTCTGCAGCCGGGGCCACCAGTGAAGACACGACGCTGCCGGTGCTGCTGAAATACACCAACGAAGAAACTGTGGTCATTTCTGTGCTCCATGGAATTATCTGTTCTTTTTTTGTACCAATTCTAATTTCTTTCTTCTTTCAACTGGCGTAAAATATACCCCGGTGGAACCACTGTAACGCATAGGTTCCACCGGGGTTATTTATTGTTCTTTGCTGAGCAGGGGGGACGGCTGCAATCGGCGGCGCAGCACAGCAATACACCGTATACTGGCCGGAATCAGGAACAGGTCGGCAGCAATCCACGCCATCGGCGAAGCAAAGCAGACAGCATTAAAGCCAAATCGTGGGACAAACCACAGGGCGATGACGGTACGGGCCACCATTTCCAGAAGACCGGCCAAGATGGCAAAAACGCTGAAGCCCATGCCCTGGATGGAGAAACGAACGGCATTGACAAGTGCCAGTGGGAAAAAGAACGCGGTCAATGTAACAATATATTGGCTGGTCAGAGAGATAATGCGCTCCAGCTCTGTTTCCGTGGGGTCCATAAACAGCATCGTGGCTTGCGGGGCAAATAGGGCCATAGCTCCAAAAGCCACCACAGAATAGCACAGTCCCAGGATCGCGCTGGCACGGAGACCCTGTCCCAAACGGTCCAGTTTACCGGCACCCACGTTTTGGCCGCAGTAGATCGCCATGGTGCTGCCCAAGGCGTCCAACGGGCAGCACAACAGCTGAAACAGCTTTGAACCGGCGGTGACTGCGGCCACACTGAGCGTACCCAGCGTATTGACAGCCGTCTGCAAAATGGTGGAGCCGATGGCAGTGACGGAGTATTGCAGTCCCATAGGCAGTCCGATGTAGCAGAGCCGCATGCAGAGCTGGAAGTCTATCCGGCGTTCTGTGCCGGTCATTTTCAGGACATGGAATTTTTTCCGCATGTAGAACAGGCATGCAATACCCGAA
>LBJMR02800__coassemble_597_pt1 | contig 22326 bp, 20 predicted proteins | sample LBJMR02800__metabat2_high_PE_031 | metagenome-assembled genome bin LBJMR02800 | reverse complement strand
TCTGTCAAATGCTGCGGGCGGTCCGGCAGCTGCATGGAAGCGCACCCCAACTGGTGCGCCAGGGGGAACACATTCTGCCGCAGCAATGGGCAAAAAGAATGGAGGAGTTTTTTTATGATTAAAGTACCAAAATATGCCTTTCCGGCTATTTTTATTGCCGTTGTGGTGTCTGTGGGTCTGATGCTGCTCAGTACCACCCTGTACCGGCAGTATACCAACCGGGTTACCTATCCGGCCTACATGGAAAGTCTGCAACTGGAACCGGGAGACATCGGCGCGGAACCCACTGCCGATACCCCGTTGGCGTCCTCCATTGCCGAATTTGAAGCCATGGATACTGCGTTGTTCTACACCATCGGACGCCTGCGCGATACGCCCTATGTCATCGACGGCAAAAACTATTATGAACTGGAGCTTGAAAACGAGGAGAGTGTTCTGGTCCGCGTGGACTGGGACTCCACGGAACTTCTGGAATCCCCCATGCGGCGGATGCCGGTGGGCCGGTGGGTCCCGCTGACGGAGGAGCAAATAGCCCAGGTGGATTGCCCCTATCTGGATGTAGAGGACCACTATCTGGAAATGAAGGGCGATTTTGCCAAGGTGATGACGGAAGGCGAATACTTTGTCTCTCGTCCCCTGTATGGCTATTTTGAGAAAGGAACCGTTATCCTGATGCTGGTGCTGTACATTGTGCTGTGCATTGTATTCCGCAAGCGGAGCATTGAAAAACAGCGCAGAAACGCCCAGCGCTGACGGCGCAAAGTCCATATGCTAAGTTTTTCGGGGGCGCTGCCCAGTGCAGCACCCCCGTTCTTTCAGGTTGGGACTGTATGTAGCTTATTTCAGCTTTCCGTGGTACATATCGCTGAAAATGCCGTCCTGTTCGATCAATTCCCAATAGGTACCGCTCTGGACAATGCGGCCGCCGTCCATGACGATAATGCGGTCGGCGTTTTTCAGCGTGGTGAGCCGGTGGGCGATGGAGAGCACCGTCATACCGGTCTCCTTCATCAGCTGCTCGATGGCGCTTTGAATCAGCCGTTCCGAGGTGTTGTCCAGCGCCGAGGTGGCTTCATCCAGAATCAGAATTCCCGGCTTCCGCAAAAAGATTCTCGCAATGGCAATGCCCAGAAACATGCCGTGGGGGATGGACAGGTCCAAATCGTGGAGAATCACCTTGTCCGGATGATAGGCAAAGCACAGCTGTCGTAATTCGATGGCGGTTTCCGGCGGTGTCGCCGGGGCAGACTGGGCCGATTCCACGGGCAGGAAGGAAAAATCACAGGGAATCTCCGCCAAACGGAAATAGTCCTCGGCCAGTACCATGCTCTCCGACAGTTCATCGAGAATGCGGTGCAGTTCCTCCAGGGGCTTGAGCAGCTGATTGAAGCAGAGATAGGAGGTCAGAACGGCGCCGGTACTGATAACGTTTTGCGTGGCCAAATAGGCCGAAACGCCGATCATCAGTACGGTAAATACCGCTTCGTTGAGAAATTTAAGACAGTCGTATTTGGCCATCTGAACGTGGTGGCGCATTTCCTTGGCCCGCAAGAACTCCGATTTCCGGTCAAATCGCGCCTGTTCCAACGACACACTGTCAATGATGCGGATAACCTCAATCCCGTTTAGCAGCTCCACGATGGAGCCGTCCATGGCCGCCTTGGTTTCCAGCAGCTCCACCCGGATGCCCCGCTGGGTGCTGATTTGGCGGAATACAATGGCGATACCAATGGGGACCACCAGCAGCATGGGCAGGGCCAGCACCGGCGGCAGGGTGGTGACGATCACCACTACGGCGGCCACACTGTTAAATATGGCCGGGGCCAGGTCCATAAACAGGAGCTTTTCCAGCTTCACTGTGCCATCCAGACAGCGGTTCAATCGTCCGTGGATGTTTCCCGTCATGGTCTCCTTGAAAAAGGCCAGAGGTGCCCGCAGCAGCGAGACAATGACCAGCCCACGGGCTTTCTTTTCCAGTTTGGTGGCTGTGTCCTCCACCAGCAGTCTCCGGCCGACCTTCAAAAGTTCATTGACCACGGTGACCACAAGAATGGCGCACAAAATGGGGACAATCTTCAAAAAATCCAGGGAATTTTGTTGGAGAATGTCATCGGTCAGCCAACCGATGGCCTTGGGCGTAAACTGGGTCAGGGCCGCCGATACGGCCATCACCAGCAGAATCAGGGCAAAGGCCTGTTTCTGTCTCCGCTCCAACAGCCCATAGATTTTTTTGAAAATGGCGAAAACTTGTTGATTCTTTTTCATGGGGACCGCCTCCGGAACCTTCTGTTCTGCCATTTACTGTAACAGATATTTTGCTGTTTCACAAGCCTGTATCCACCGGTGAAGAGAAAACATGCTGGCGATTTGGAATGGTACGGCGGTACGGTGCCGCATAAAATACAGTAAACGGGAATTCCGGCAGGTTGAACAAATAAAAGTGTCAATCATTATGCAAAGAGCCAAAAGGATGCAATTATAAAAGAAATTTAAAAATCTGTTTGTGTTTTTCATAAAAAGGTGATATCTTATGGGAGGAATAAAAATATATTGGGGATACACAACGGATTTATTAAAACGAATTTAAGAAATACCGGGGGATTCCCCAAAGAACATAAGGAGTTGTGACGTTATGAAGCGTTCTGAGATCAACAAGGCGCTGAAAGAGCTGGAGGCCATGTGCGAAACGTACCACTGCTATCTGCCGCCGTTCTGCCATTTTACCCCGGAGGAGTGGGAGAACAAGGGCCACGAGTATGACGAGGTCCGCGACTGCATGCTGGGCTGGGATATTACCGATTACGGCCAGGGGGATTTCGACAAGGTGGGCTTTTCCCTCATCACCATCCGCAACGGCAACCGGCAGATGGCCGACCGGTATCCCAAGGTTTACGCCGAGAAGCTGCTGTACCTCAAGGAGGGCCAGTACGCCCTGAACCACTTCCACTGGTACAAGACCGAGGATATCATCAACCGCGGCGGCGGCAACGTGCTCATCCGTGTCTACAACTCTCTGCCCAATGAGGAAATCGACTACGAAAGCGACGTGCTGGTGCAGACCGACGGCTATGCCCGCTATGTGCCTGCCGGTACCCAAATTCGCCTGAAGCCCGGCGAGAGCATCTACGTCCGGCAGCGGATGTACCACGACTTCTCCGTGGAGCCTGGTACCGGCCCCGTGCTGCTGGGCGAGGTGAGTCAGTGCAACGACGACAACACCGATAACCGGTTCAATCCCCCCGCAGGCCGTTTCCCAGCCATCGAGGAGGACGAGAAGCCTTACCGCCTGCTGTGCAACGAGTATCCCGCAGCCAAATAATCGAACGCGATCCCCTGTCCACCAGTTGGCGGACAGGGGATTATTAATTGAAAATATGACCAAAAACAGAAAATCGTTTTTGTATACATTACACGATATGCACAAAAAATGACAAATGTCATATAAGGTTTATTACAAAATACAGGTGCGCAACGGCCCGGGGTTGGATATAATGCGGGTGCAATTCCAAATTGCAGGAACGGCCCGACCGCCGTTTCAAACTACTGTCAGGAGGAATAAAAATGAAAAAGATCATCAGCATCGTTTCTGCCGCCGCACTGATCGCCACCATGGCTGCCGGCTGCAGCACCGAGAAGGCCCCCGCCGACACCGCGACGGAGGATACCGCCAACACCGAAAACACTGCCAACACCGACGCCAGCACCGAGGGCGGCGACACCAGCTCTGAGGGCGGCCGCATCTTTGGCTACACCTGCATGGACGGCACCAACCCCTTCTTTGTGGCTCTGGAGAACTCCATCCGTGAGGTTGTGGAGGCCAACGGCGACACCCTGATCTCCATGGATCCTGCCAACGACTCCAACACCCAGATCGACCAGATCGAGGATATGATCTCCCGTGGTGTGGAAGTTATGTTCGTCAACCCCGTTGACGCCGACGGCATCATTCCCGCGCTGGATATGCTGAAAGATGCCGATATCCCCATGTTTGGTTTCGATACCCAGGTGGGTGACATGAGCTATCTGGTGTCCTACGCCGGTTCCGATAACTACAACGCCGGTTACGTCTGCGGCGTGGACCTGGCTGAGAAGGTGCCCGAGGGCGGCGACATCCTGGTTCTGGACAGCCCCACCATGCAGTCCATCACCGACCGCGTCAACGGCTTCCTGGACGCCATTGAGGAGTCCGGCGTGACCTTCAACATCGTTGGCCAGCAGGACGGCCAGGGCAACCAGCAGGTCTCCAACCAGAAGGCCACCGATATGCTGACTGCCAACCCCGACGTCGTCGCCATCTTCGGCGGCAACGATCCCACGGCCCTGGGCGCTTATACCGCTGCCGATGCCGCCGGCCTGAGCCCCATGATCTACGGCGTTGACGGTTCCCCCGACGTGAAGGCTCTGCTGGGCAGCACCATGATGGAGGGCACCGGCGCTCAGTCCCCCATGACCATCGGCAAGACCATCGCTGAGACCGCTTACAGCTGGCTGAATGGCGAGGAAGTGGAGGCGTTCATCCCCATCGAGACCTTCCTCATCACCGCTGACAACGTTGCCGACTACGGCACCGACGGCTGGCAATAATCGACAGCCGCTGTACATCTGACCGTATAGCGTACATAGGCAAGGGCTTTGCCCCAACGACGGGGCAAAGCCCTTTTCCAAAGCGTAGTATTCGACGAAATCCGCGAGAGGTGGTGGCGATTTATGAGTGAGCAGTATTTACTGGAAATGAAAGGGATCAGCAAATCCTTCCCCGGCGTCAAGGCGCTGAAAAACGTGAGCTTGCAGCTGAAAGCCGGAGAAATCCATGCGCTTCTTGGCGAAAACGGCGCCGGCAAGTCGACGCTGATCAAGGTTCTGGGCGGCATTTACCATGCCGAAGAAGGCGAAATCTACATCGATGGCCAGAAGAAGGACATTGACGGCGTTGTGGCGGCTCGTGCCGCCGGCGTGTCCATCGTCCATCAGGAACTGGTCCTCGTCCCCTATATGACAGTGGCCGAAAATATTTTCCTCGGCCGTGAAATGGGCGGCAAGTTCAACATTGACCGCCGGAAAATGTCCCAGGAGGCACAAAAGCTCCTGGACACCTACGATATGAATATCGATGCCGATATGCTGGTGGAGCATCTGACCATCGCCCAGCAGCAGATGGTGGAGATTGTGAAAGCGATTTCCTTCCAGTCCAAGATTCTGGTGATGGATGAGCCCACCTCGTCCATCTCCGACAAGGAAGTGGGCTTCCTCTTTGAAACCATGCGCACCCTGACGAAAAAGGGAGTCGGCATTATCTATATCTCCCATAAAATGAGCGAGCTGGAGGAGATCTGCGACCGCGTTACGGTGATGCGTGACGGCGAGACCGTGGGCACGAAGGTGGTCAAGGAAAGCACCAAGGACGATCTCATTGCCCTGATGGTGGGCCGCGAGCTGACCAATTACTACACCCGCGACTATCTGGAACCCGGCGAAGTGGTGCTCAAGTGCGACCACATCTCCGACGGCAAGATGTCCAAAGACGCCAGCTTTGAACTGCGCAAGGGCGAGATCATCGGCTTCGCAGGCCTGGTGGGCGCCGGACGCAGCGAGACCATGAAGGCCATCTTCGGCCTGGCTCCCAATATGAGCGGCGACGTCTATGTGGAGGGCAAAAAGGTCCAGATCAAGTCGCCCATCGATGCCATGAAATACGGCATCGCCCTGGTTCCCGAAAGCCGCAAGGAGGAGGGCCTGTACCGGGTCATGAGCGTCCGGTTCAACGCCACCATTGAGGTATTGGGTGAATTTATCCGGCATTTGGGTGTGAATTCCGCAAAAGAGCGGCAGATCACGCAAAAATATATTGATATGATGGCTACCAAGACACCGTCGCAGGAGCAGATCATCGGCAACCTGTCCGGCGGCAACCAGCAGAAGGTCATGATCGGCCGCTGGCTGGCCACCAATCCCAAGATTCTGATTCTGGACGAGCCCACCCGCGGCGTGGACGTGGGCGCCAAGGCGGAAATCTATGCCATTATGAACGAACTGGTGAAGCAGGGCATGTCCATTATCATGATCTCTTCGGAACTGCCCGAGATCCTCAATATGAGCGACCGCGTCTATGTCATGTGCGATGGCCAGGTCACCGGCTGCCTGGGCCACGAAGAGGCAACCCAGGAGCGGATTATGCAGCTGGCTGCCAAGTAAGTGAGGAGGATTGGATTCATGAACAGACTCAACAGCACGAATCCGGTTGTCAAGTATCTGAAAGACAACATCGGTATCATCATTGCCCTGGTGGCAATGTGTATTTTCCTGGTGGCATTCCCCACCACCCGCACCACCTTTATGACGGGTAAGAATATCTTCAACATCCTGCGCCAGAACGCCTCCAACCTGTTCCTGGCCACCGGCATGACCATGGTCATCATCCTCGGCGGCATCGACCTGTCCGTCGGTACGGTCATCGCCCTGTCTGGCTGCGTGGCCGCCGGTATCACCACCGCCATGGGCGGCGAGACCGCCGGCGCTCAGGCCGTTGCCGCTGTGGCCGGCTTTGCTGCCTGCATCGTTGTCGGCGGCCTGGTGGGTATGTTTAACGGTCTGATCATCAGCAAGACCGAGATTCCCCCCTTCATTGTGACCCTGGCTTCCATGAACATCACCAAGGGCATCGCCCTGGTCTACACCAACGGCGCTCCCATCCGCTGCATGACCGACGCGTTCAAGTTCCCCGGCGCCGGTTATGTCGGCCCCATTCCGGTTCCCGTCATTCTGATGCTGGTCGTCTTTGTCATTGCGGTGCTCATCGTCAACCGTACCCACCTGGGCCGTCATATTTACGCTGTCGGCGGCAACGCCCAGGCAGCAAAATTCTCCGGCATCAATGTGGAAAAAGTCAAGTTCTTGGTGTATACTTATACTGGTATTATGGCAGGTATCGCCGGTATGGTGGTGGCCTCCCGCCTGTACTCCGGCCAGCCAACCGCCGGTGACGGCGCCGAAATGGACGCCATCGCCGCCGTCGTTGTCGGTGGTACATCCATGAGCGGCGGCTCCGGCCGTCTGGGCGGCACCCTCATCGGTGTCCTCATCATCGGCGTCCTCAACAACGGTCTGAACCTGTTGGGCGTCGATTCCAACTGGCAATACATCGTCAAGGGCCTTGTCATTCTGCTGGCGGTCTATGTGGACTTCCTGCGGAACAAGAAGGCCGGCAGATAACGACTTCCATGGAGCAACAGTCTCTCCCGCCCGGTGCGGGAGGGGCTTTTGCCCTATATTCGCATATGGAGACAAACGGCATGAAGCAATTCTGGAAATGGACCGCCCTGGTGCTGGCACTGTTACCGCTGACAGGGTGCAGCCTGACGGCGGAGCTGTCCGATCAAAACGATCCCCGGATCTTCGGGGCAACCTATATGACACGGAACAACCCCTATTTTGATGTGCTCCACAGCGCCATCGAAAGCGTTGTGGAGAGCAACGGTGACATTCTCATCGTCCGGGACCCCTGCCAGGACCAGCAGAAGCAGAATGAACAGATTCTCGAGATGATCGACGAGGGCATCTCCGTGCTGTTTCTCAACCCGGCGGACTGGATTGAGGTAAAACCGGCCCTGGAGGCCTGCCGGGAGGCGGGCGTGGTGGTCATCAACGTGGACACGGTGGTGCAGGATACAGAGTATGTGGTGTCGGTGGTGGAAACCGACAACTATCAGGCCGGCGTCCTCTGCGCCCGGGAAATGATGACGCAGATTACCGAGGGGGACATTCTGGTTTTGGGAAATCCGGTGCAGATGTCCATTGTCAACCGTATTCAGGGGTTCGTCGACACCATCGGGGACAATCCCAACTTCCGGGTCCAATATGTGGAGACCTCTGCCGGTGAGTTTGAAATCTCCGCGGATGTGGTCAATGAGATAATTGCGCAGGAGGGCGGGCAGTTTGACTTTGAGGTGATTCTGGGCGGCAATGACCCGTCGGCATTGGGCGCGCTGGCCGCGTTGCAGCAGAACCGACTGGAGGATGAAGGCGTTCTGATCTACGGCATCGACGGTTCTCCGGACTTCAAGGCCATGCTGGAGCTGGGATACGTTTCCGGCACCAGTACCCAGAGCCCCGGCACCATTGGCCGGGTGGCAGCGGAGACGGCCTACGCCTATCTGGACGGCCAGACCGTGGAACCGTACATCAGCATTGAACCACATCTTATCACAGAGGATAATTTGGAGTATTATGAGATCAACGAATGGGAATGAGAGCAATCAGCGGCGCATTTGGGCGCTCCAGGGGGCCATGCTGGCCCTGAACTGCGTCGCCGTCTTTGCCATCTGCTTTTTCGTATACGACACCACCCAGCGCATCTGCGCCCAATACAATGCCCGCGCGTTTCTGGATACTGTGGTAACCATTCCAGCGGACCCCAGAGCGGACCTGCTGTTCTGCATGGTGCTTATGGGGGTTCTGGCGGCGACCTTTGTGGCCCGGATTCTGTGGCTGGAGCACCATCAGGGACCGTGGACGGCGGTGACACTGGCGCTGGATGTGGTGGTCTGCGCTCTGCTGATCTACCGCCTGGACTTCAACTATAACGGCGTAGTGCTGCTGGTCTTTGCCAATGTGGTGGCCAACGTCCGTGACGGCAAGGCCAAGCTGCTGGTGGCGGCATTGGCCATCTGCGGCTATCTGCTGGCGGATTACAATCTGTTGTCCATCTATCTGCCGCTGTATCGGGTGCCGGACTATATCCAATACTATACGGCCGACGTCCAGCAGTACCTGTTCAGTATCAATAATGTGTTGACATCGCTGAATATTGTTCTGTTTGTGGCCTATTGCATCTGCGTGATCGACTGGCAGCGGGGTACCATTGAGAAGGTCAACCAGCTCTATGAAGAGCTGCAATCGGCCAACCAGCAGCTGCTCCAATATGCCGATATGTCCGAGCGCATGGCCCAGACCCGGGAGCGCAACCGGCTGGCCCGGGAGATTCACGATACGCTGGGTCACACGCTCACGGGCATTGCCGCGGGCCTGGATGCCTGTCTGGCCTTGGTGGAGGTGTCGCCGGAGCAGACGAAAAAGCAGCTGGAGCTGCTGTCCAAAGTCAGCCGCGAGGGCATCAAGGATGTGCGCCGGTCGGTCAATGAGCTGCGGCCCGACGCCCTGGAGCGGCTGAATCTCCGTCAGGCGATTGAGGAGATGGTCCAGGCCATGAGCCAGATTTCCGATGTGCAGATTCACTTCCAGACCGATCAGGAACGGCTGCAGTTTGATGCCGACGAGGAAAACGCCATCTATCGCGTCATTCAGGAGGGCATCACCAACGCCGTCCGCCATGGCCATGCCAAGGAAATCTGGATTACCCTCAGCCGCCGGGAACAGGAAGTGCTGCTGGTGATCCACGACAACGGCGTGGGCGCGGCGGAGATCAAAAAGGGCTTCGGCACACGGCACATGAAAGAACGGATTGAAATGTTGCAGGGGACTGTGACCTTTGACGGTTCGGATGGATTCACCGTCACAGCCCGCATCCCCATCCGATGGAGTGAAACGTATGATTAAAATTCTCATCGCCGACGACCAGGAGCTGATCCGCCAGAGCCTGGAAATCGTTCTCAACAGCAAGCCGGATTTACAGGTCGTCGGCGTGGCCGCCGACGGCCAGGAGGTCATGCAGTGCGTCCGGCAGCAGCGACCCGACGTCATCCTTATGGATATCCGTATGCCAAAAATGGACGGCGTACAGTGTACCAAGCTCATCAAGGAGACATATCCGGAGATTAAAATTGTCATTCTGACCACCTTTGACGACGATGAGTATGTGTTCAACGCCCTGAAATACGGCGCCAGCGGCTACCTGCTCAAGGGCGTTTCCATGGACGAGCTGGAAAACGCCATCAAGGTGGTCCACAGCGGCCGGGCAATGATCAATCCGGATATTGCCACCAAGGTCTTAAAGTTCTTTTCCCATATGGCCCAGGCCGACTACACCATCCCCGTGGGGACCCGGGCCGTGGAGGAACTGACGAAAACCGAATGGAAGATCATCGCCCAGGTGGAGCGGGGCGCCACCAACAAGGAGATTGCCGAGGTCATGCGCCTGTCCGACGGTACGGTGCGCAACTATCTCAGCTCCATCCTCAACAAGCTGGAGCTGCGGGACCGGACCCAGCTGGCCATCTGGGCTGTCCAGAGCCATGCGTCTCAGCGGAATCTGGACTGAGGGGGAAGCGGATGAAACGAAAATGGATCGGCGTGCTGTTGGGGACGGCGGTGCTGGCCGCCGTGGCCGGCGGCGTTGCCTACGCCAGTGGGGAACGGGAAGTGGTGCTGGAATTCGGTATGTTCACCGGCAGCTATTGGGACGTGGCCAATGCCAACAGCTTTACCATCATCGACCAGGCCATTGAGACCTTTGAAGCAGCCCATCCCGGCGTCCGCATCCACTACTACAGCGGCGTGGACAAGGATGATTATTCCGAGTGGTTTTCCCGGAAACTCCTGCGCAATGAGACGCCCGACGTGTTTATGGTCCTGGGCTCCGATTTTCACCAGTTTACCTCCATGGGCATCCTAAAGGATCTGGGACCGCTGATGGCGGCGGACGACACCTTTGACGAAAGCGCCTACTTTACCAGCGCCTTTGTGTCGGGCCAGTACGACGGGACCCAGTATGCCCTGCCCTATGAGACGGTGCCCACCCTTATGTTCGTCAACCAAACGTTGCTGAACAAGGAGGGCATCACGGTTCCGGACGAAAACTGGACGTGGGAGGAATTTTATAAAATCTGCCGCCAGGTCACCCAGGATATCAACGGCGACGGCATTCTGGACCAGTTTGGAACCTACAACTACGGCTGGCTGGAGGCGGCCCACAGCAACGGCGCCGACCTGTTCAACCAGGGGGGTACCCAGAGCTATTTCGGCGATGAAAAGACGGTCCAGGCGGTGAAATTCATCGCGCAGCTTCAGGAGCTATACCAGGGCCAGACCGTGACCCAGGAGGACTTCAATGCCGGTAAGGTGGCCTTTATGCCCCTGACCTTTGCCGAGTATCGGACCTATAAGACGTATCCCTACAAGATCAAGCGCTACAGCAATTTCCAGTGGGACTGCATCACCATGCCCGCCGGTAGCCAGGGAGACAACATTTCCCAAGTGGATACGCTGCTCATGGGCATCAGCGCCAACACCCGCCAGACACAGCTGGCCTGGGAGTTTTTGAAGCTGCTGACCTGTGATCCCACCATCCAGACGGAGATTTTCCGCCAGTCTCAGGGGGCGTCGGTGCTGAAATCCGTCACCGGTTCCCGGCAGGTGGAGGCCATTTTGCAGGAGGATATGGACGAGGGCGACCGCGTCATCAGCGGCGCGCTGCTGAGCCGTGTCATTGAAGAAGGCTGCATCGAGCCGCAGTTCAAGAAGTACGAGCAGGCCATGTCCCTGGCCAACAGCAAAATCAACACCCTGCTGGATGCCGACAATGTGGTGGACAGCGAGATGAAAATTCTCCAGCATGAGGTGGACGCCTACTTGCAGCAATAGGACAACCGTTGCCACGGAGCCCAGTCCATGCTATCATGGAACCAACTGGAACGGCAGGAAGGCAGGTAACACCTCATGCGCAAAATCAACAGCGGCGTGATGAAACGCTTTAATCGGATGCAGGTGGTCCGGACGGTACAGCGCCGGGGCCCCATTTCCCGGACGGCACTGGCTGAACAGCTGGGACTGACCGTGGCTACGGTCACCAATCTGTCCAACGGTCTGGTGGAGGCCGGGATTCTGTGCCAGGCGGGCCATGACAGCACCGGGGCGCTGGGGCGGCGGGCCGTCATGGTGGATGTCAACCCCTGCGCTTTTTACAGTCTCGGCGTGGAGATGAACAACTGTAGTCTGGTGGTGGGCCTGGCCGATTTCCGAGGGAATATCCAAGCGGTACGGGTCATGGACTTCGACGCCCAGCGGGGCGTGGAGGAGACCTTGCAGGAGCTGGAAACCGTGATACGGGCGCTGCTGGCCGATCAGCGGGTGCCACTGGAGCGGGTCCTGGGTATGGGGATGGCCCTGCCGGGACCTTTGGATTCCAAGGCCGGTGTTCTGCGCAGTCCCCCCAACATGCCCCTGTGGAAAAATGTACCCATCTGCGAGATCCTCTCCCGGCGGCTGAACATGCCCGTCTGCTGTGACCGGGAGACCAACGCGGCGGCCCTGGCCGAATCGCTCTACGGCGTTTCCGCCGGACGGGAGACGTCCTATATGTTGGGGCTCTTCACCCGGGGCATCGGCGGCGGCTGCGTCTACGGCGGCCGGGTCCTGCGGGGCTTCTGCGACGGCGCCGGAGAAATCGGCCACACCACCGTGGTTACCGGCGGCGCGCCCTGCGCCTGTGGCGGGTACGGCTGTCTGGAGACCGTGGTCTCCGGCGACGTGCTGGTGGAGCAGGTCCGGAAGCGGTGGCGCATGACGCTGGACCCCCGGGCCGCGTCCCAAGGCCCCGATCTGACGCTGGAACAGGTCTTCGATCTGGCACAGCAGGGGGAACCCATCTGCCGCCGGACGGTGGAGGAAGCAGCGGCCTATGTGGCCATGGCGCTGCGGAATATCATCAATACCATCAGCCCGGAAATCATTGTCCTGTCCGGTCCCATGGCCTTTCAGGCGGGCTTTGCCGACGCCATCCGGGAGCAGGTCCGGCGGACACCCTATCCGCCCCACGGCCACACGGTAGCGGTGGAATTGACCGCTTTTGGCGACCGGGCCTTTGTCAAAGGCGGTGTGACGCTGGCCATGGACGCCTTTTTGGAGGAGGCCGTTTTGTGCCGGTGCGGCGGCTTGTCCACCGACGGAGACGAGGCAATTGTGCTGAATTCTTAAAATCAACTTGTAAATGTGTGCAAAATGCTCCGTTGAACTCCGCGAGTTCCTATGGTACAATGAGTTTGCACAGAAAAAATGGCATTATTTATTAAAATGAATTTATAAATGGCGGTACCGTAGCCAGCGGTTCCGCTGGAAAGGGTGAGTCAATGTGAAGAAGGGCATCTGCTGCGCGGGAAACATTCTGGTGGACATCACCTATCCCATCGAGACGTGGCCCCGGCAGAGTGAGTTGACCCACATCACCGAGGGCATCTGTCATACCACCGGCGGCGCGGTCTGCAACACGGTGGTGGACCTGGCCCGGCTGGACCCGACGCTCCATCTGGTGGCGTCCGGCGCCGTGGGATATGACCCCGAGGGGGAGCTGGTCATGGAGGAGTTCGGCAAATACAAGAACATCGACCTGTCCATGATTCGCCGCACGGGCCGGACCTCCTTTACGGCAGTCATGAGCAACAACCAGACGAAGGAACGGACCTTCTTCCAGTACGCCGGTGCCAACGCTCAGTATGACGAGACGTACATCGACTGGGACAAGCTGGACGTGAATTTGTTCCACATCGGCTACATTTTGCTGCTGCCTGCCCTGGATCGGGAGGACTCGGAGTACGGCACCGCTATGGCGCGGCTGCTCCACGAAGCCCAGCAGCGGGGGTTCAAGACGTCCATTGATGTGGTCAGCGAGGCCGGTGACCGGTTCCGCCGTCTGGTGACCCCGGCTCTGCGGTACACCGACTACTGCATCATCAATGAGCTGGAAGCCCAGCAGACCACCGGCGTGGTGCTGCGGGACGACGCCGGAACGCTCCACCCGGAGCACATGGAAACCGCTCTGCGGGCGCTCTTCGACCTGGGCGTGTCCACCTGGGCCGTCATCCACTGTCCGGAGATGGGCTGCGCCCTGGATGCGGCGGGAACGTTCCACCGGGTCCCCAGCCTGACGCTGCCCAAGGGCTACATTCAGGGTACCGTGGGTGCGGGAGACGCCTTCTGCGCCGGCATCCTCTACGGTGCGGAGACGGGCATGGCGTTGGATGCGGCACTGAAGCTGGCCGCCTGTACGGCGGCGGCGTCTCTGAGCCGTCCCGGCGCGTCCGATGGCGTTGGCACGGTGGAAGAGGTCATGAAACTGTATGAGCAGTACGGAGGGAATGCGGAATGAAACAGGCGGTTATGTACGGCGGCGGCAATATCGGCCGCGGATTTATTGGTGCGTTGTTCAGCCAGGCTGGCTGCGCCGTCACATTTATCGATGTGGCCGAGCCGGTGGTGGAGGGCTTGCAGAAGCGGGGTGCTTACCCGGTCCGCTACGTGTCCAGCCAGGGCTATGAGGATGTGATGGTGTCGCCGGTGACGGCGGTCAACGGCAACGACCAGGAAGCCGCCGCCGAGGCCATCGCCGCCTGTGATATCATGGCTACGGCCGTGGGCGCGAGAATCCTTAAATTTATTGTGGGGAATATCGTGGCGGGTCTGCGCAAACGCTGGCAGCGTACCGATATGCCGTTGAATATCATCATCTGTGAAAACCTCATGGACGCCAACCGGATTCTGGAGCGGATGCTCAAGGAGCAGCTGACGGAGGAGGAGTGCCGGAAATTCGACGAGACTGTGGGCCTGGTGGAGGCATCCATCGGCCGCATGGTGCCGGTGCAGACCGAGGAGATGAAGGACGGAGACCCGCTGCGGGTTTGTGTGGAGCGCTATGGCTATCTGCCGGTGGACGGGGCTGCCTTCAAAGGACAGCCGCCGGAGCTGCCGGGCATGGTGCCCTTCGCGCCCTTTGATTTCTATATCAAGCGCAAGCTGTACCTCCACAACATGGGGCATGCCACCTGCGCCTATTTGGGCGATCTGCTGGGACTGCCTTACATCTGGCAGGCCATCGATAACCCGGACATCCGCATTCTCACGAAGGGGGCCATGGAGGAAAGTCTGATGGCCCTGTCCAAGCGGTATGCGGTCCCCATGGATCAGCTGATGCTCCACAAGATGGACCTGCTGCGGCGGTTTACCAATCGGGCCTTGGGCGATACCTGCGCCAGAGTGGGCGGCGATCCGGGCCGGAAGCTGTCGCCGGAGGACCGTCTGGTGGGTGCGGCCAAGCTGGCTGTGGACATGGACGTGACGCCTGCCTATATGGCTGTGGGCGCTGCCGCCGGTGTGCGGCGCTATGTGCAGGAGGCGGGCTGGGAGCAGACGGCAGATGCCTGCCGCAAAGTCCTGGCTGAGGTGTCCCAACTGCCAATGGACCACCCCTTTACAGCACTGGTGGAGCAGTTCTACGGCAAAATCCTGGACGGCTGCACCGTGGCTGATTTACGTCGGGCCGCCGACGAGATTCGGGGCGCGGCGCTGCACAATATTGTTTGAATCCGATCAAAACAGGGCGCGCTGCCGGTGGCAGCGCGCCCTGTTGCGCATTAGGTTGGAAGTTACGGTTCGGAAAGACGCGTTACATCCCGAATCCAGCGGCGGGACCGCAGCCGGATCAGACCCACGGTAAATTTAATAAAGTATTCGCTGACCATGCCCACATAGACCCAGAAGATGCCCCATTCCAGTACCAGACCGAAAAGGGCCGCCAGGGGAAGGGAGACAAACCACATGGGCATCAGGTCAATGGCTGTAGCGGTCCGCACATCGCCGCCGCCTCGGAGGACACCGACAATGTTCACGGTCTCAAAGGAGCGCAGAGCCAGCAGGGAACCGATGAATGTCAGCATCATGGTGGTGATGCGTCCGGCGGTGGGGGACAGGTGGAAGAAGGGATACAGCAGGTCCGGGAACACCAGCCAGGCACAGGCCACCATGGGCAAGCCGATGATAAGACCGCAGAAAAAGGCCAGAGTGTCCAGAGTGGCGCCGATCTCATAGACCGAGTCACGCCGCCCCGCACCGATTTCCCGGCCGATAATAATGGCGGTGGTACCGGAAATGGCGAAGACAATGACGGTGCAAAGGTCCTCCACATTGCCCGCCAGGGCCCGGGCTGCCAGAATCTCTGTGGAGCCCTCCATATGGCCCATGACCACCTTGTACATGGACGCGCCGATGCCCCACAGGGTTTCATTGAGGACCACAGGGCCGGAGTAGCGAATGAATTTTTGAATCAGGATCTTACCGGGCCGTATCATCAACGCCGGTTTCATGCGGAACCGCCGGTTGGTCAGGGCATAGCTGATTGTGATGATAAACTCCAGAATCCGGGACAGCAGCGTGGCAAAGGCCGCGCCCTGTACCCCCATGGCCGGTGCGCCCAGATTGCCGAAGATAAACACCCAGTTGAGGAAGGTATTGGCCACCATGGAACAGGCAAAGACAAAGGTGCCAAGCTTGGGATTCTCCATGGCCCGGTGTGCGCCCACATAAACGCCCGTCAGGCTGTTGAAAATATAGGAGAAGCCCACAATACGGGCATACTGGGCCGCCAGGGGCACCAGCTCGGCGTTGTCGGCCAGCAAACCCATAAGCTGCACCGGGAAGAAAAACATCACCGACGCAAACAGCAGAGAGATGGCGCCGGCCACATAGGCGCCCAGGCCGATGACCCGGTTAATGGAGTCTGTATCGCCCTTGCCCCAGAACTGGCTGATTAGTACCGACGAGCCGCTTTGCAATCCGAAGATGATCAGCTGAATGATGAACACCGGGATATTGGCCACCAGTACCGCCGCCAGGGGCGCTTCTCCCAACGCGCCCACCATAAAGGTATCCACCAGACCCAGCAGGGTGGTGCACAGGTTTTGCAGAACAATGGGCAGAGCCAGCTTCGCCACATTGCGGTAAAAGGCGCCGCCGCGGTTCAGATAGGAAAACAAGGAATCACCTCATTCAAATTTGTCTGTGTGTCATGGACCAGTATACCCGATTTTGCGCTGCCGGGCAAGATGCAGCTGTATTCTGGGACCACTGGTTTTTTTAAGAAATTCCAGCCGTACTCTTTCCCAAAGCAGTAAAATATGATATACTCAAAGCGAAACTCTAACGCGATCTGTAGCGAGAAAGGTAACGATCAAAGTGTTATTTCGCAAATTGTTTTTTGCCATGCCGCCGGGCCGTTGGCTCCTGCGCATGGTCCAGGGTATCCTGGTAGGCAGCGGCGCCATCCTGCCGGGCATCAGCGGCGGCGTTTTGTGTGTGCTCTTTGGCATTTATCAGCCCATGATGTCCTTTTTTGCCCATCCCATCGGTAACTTTATGCGGGTCTTTCCTCAGTTGTTTCCGGCGGGCATCGGCTGGATGATCGGCTTCTTTGCCTTTGCCAAACTGGTCAACGTCCTGTTTGCGGCCAATGCAGCTGTAGCTATCTGGCTGTTTATCGGTTTGATTGCCGGGTCCTTCCCCAGCCTTTGGCGGGAAGCGGGCAAACGGGGCCATGGCCGTGGCGGCTGGACCTCCCTGGCCATCAGCGCCGTGGTGATGTTGCTGTTTTTCAATGTATTGGAGCGGGGCACGACCTTTCACATCCAGCCCAATTTTCTGTGGTTCGCTTTCTGCGGCGTCCTGTGGGGATTGAGCGTGGTGGTGCCGGGCATGAGCTCTTCGTCCACCCTGATTTTTCTGGGGCTCTTTGAGCCCATGACCGCCGGTATTGCCGCCTTCGACATGGGTGTGGTTCTGCCGATTTTTGTCGGCGCCTTTGCCACGGTGGTACTTTTGAGCCGGCTGGTCAATTACATCTTTGCCAACTATTACCGACTGGCATTCCATGTGGTGGTGGGCTTTGTCCTGGCTTCCACTGTAGCAATTATACCCACTCAATACGGCGGTCCCGCCGCCATTGCGGCCTGTGCCGTTTGCTGCATTATGGGCTTTGCTGTGGCCTGGACGCTGGAAGGACGGCGCAAGCCCCGTCAGGAAGGAACGGTGGGCTGACCCATCGGGAATTGGAGGCTTTATGTACGATATTTTGATCATTGGCGGCGGTCCCGCCGGCGTCTCCGCGGCGCTGACGGCCCACAGCCGCGGCAGGACCCCACTGGTCCTCAGCAACCCCATCGAGAGCAACCCCCTGGCCCGAGCCGAACGGGTCAGCAATTACCCCGGTATGCCCGATGTGACGGGTCAAACCATGCTGGAAGTCATGACGGCTCAGCTGGATGTGGCCGGGATTGAGCGGGTGGAGAGCAAAGTGGTGCAGATTATGGCCCTGGGGGACCGGTTCCTCTGCGCCGCCGGGTCTGAGGTCTACGAGGGCAAAGCACTGATTCTGGCTATGGGCCATATGCCCCAGCGGGGATTGCCCGGTGAGCAGACATATTTGGGCCGTGGTCTCAGCTATTGCGCCACCTGCGACGGTATGTTATACCGGCAAAAGACTGTGGCGGTTTTGGGCTTTGGTGCGGAAGCGCCGGAGGAGGCTGCATTCCTGTCCGGAATCGGCTGCAAGGTCTTGTACTTTGGCCGGGGCCCCAAGCCGGACCGGTGGGACGACGCTCTGGAATACCATCAGGCGGCCCGCTATGCCATCCAGGGCGACGGCGACCGGGTCACCGGTCTGGAGGCAGACGGCTCCCTCTATGCGGTGGAAGGGGTGTTCCTCCTGCGGGACAGCGTGGTGGCCGACAGTCTGCTGCCGGGTCTGGAGATGCAAGACGGCCACATCGGTGTCGATGCTGCCATGGCCACGTCGGTGCCCGGCGTCTTTGCGGCCGGAGACTGTGTCGGAAAGCCGTATCAGGTGGCAAAGGCTGCCGGTGAGGGCAACATTGCGGCGCTATCGGCGGACCGGTGGCTGACGGCCTCGACGGAAGGAGTACAGTGAGTATGGCAATTTTGCATCTGAACCAACAGAATTTTGACCACACCATCGACCATGGCGTGACGCTGGTGGACTTCTGGGCCACCTGGTGCGGCCCCTGTAAAATGGTGGCGCCGGTGCTGGAACGTCTGGCCGGGAAGTACGACGGTAAAGCAGTCATTGCCAAGGTGGATATTGATGAGAATCCGGATTTGGCCCAGCGGTTCAATATCATGAGCATTCCCACGGTGATGGTGTTCCGGGATGGGCGTATTCTGGAGCAGACCGTGGGCGCACAGCCGGAGTCTGTCTATGCCGGTCTGCTGAACGAGGCCCTGGAGGGATAACTACAGAGGGATGCCGTTGTATGCGGCATCCCTTTTCCAGCCGATTCCGGCGGTATGTCCGGGCGGCTGTCCCGATGTGGGTAGAACCTACGAATATCGACAAATTTTACATGGAAAGTTCATCATCCTTTACAGTTGAAAAAATCGCAAAATAAGGAATAATGGATAGTATAAAATGGCGGTATCCAGGACCATTTATGTTTTGAAAAACAGGAAAGGGGCATATCACACTATGCAGCAACTCAAGGAGCGCATTCTCAAAGAGGGCAAGGTTCTGCCCGGCAACATCATCAAGGTAGACGGATTTTTGAACCATCGGATCGACACAAAGCTGATGCAGGATATCGCCGACGAATTTGCCCATCATTTTGATCTGCGCCAGGTGTCGCTGATTCTGACGGCGGAAGCCAGCGGCATTGCATTGGCCACCATCTGCGCCCATCGCTGGGGCCTGCCCATGGTGTTCGCCAAGAAGGCCAAGAGCGACAACATCGAGGGCGGTCTGTATCAGAGTGATATCTTCTCCTATACATATAAGAAGAAAGTGACACTGCTGGTCAGCAATGAGTGGATGAAGCCCACGGACCATGTTCTGATTATCGACGACTTTATGGCCAACGGCGAAGCCGTCCGCGGCCTGTGCGATATCGTCAAGAACGCCGGCGCCACACTGGTGGGCGTTGGCTGCGCTGTGGAAAAGGGCTTCCAGGGCGGCGGCGACCGGCTCCGTGCTGCGGGCATCAATCTGAAGTCCCTGGCCATCATCGAGCGGGCCGACGAGAACGGCATTATTTTCCGCGAGGAGTAAGCATCCTGCAACCTGCCAGCCGCAGTTTCCGTTTTGATTAGTAGAATCCGAAAAAGGAGGTATCCTACTATGAAATGGAAAAGCTGTATGATGGCGCTGCTGGTGCTGCTGACGTTTACGGCCTGCACACCGCAGGAAGAGGAGGCTGTCAGTGCAAAACCGGTCATTTACCTCTATCCGGAACAGGAAACCGATGTCACGGTGCAACTGGACCATGACGGACCGTTGACCGCCACCTATCCAGCCTATGCGGATGGATGGAGCATCCAGGCCGCACCCGACGGAACTTTGACCGACCCGGAAACGGGCAGAATGTATTACTGTCTGTTCTGGGAAGGCGTTACGGAAACGGAGTATGACTTTTCCGAGGGCTTCTGCGTAGCGGGCGCCGATATGGCGGACTTTTTGGAGCAGGCACTGGCGGAACTGGGGCTTACGGAACGGGAGGCCAACGAGTTTCTGATCTATTGGCTGCCGCAGATGGAAGGCAACGCCTATAATTTGATGGCATTTCAGACGGAAGCCTACACCGACCATGCCCGTCTGACCATCACACCGGAGCCAGACAGCATTCTAAGGGTATTTCTGGCCTGGAAACCGGTGGAGGAGCCGGTGGAAGTGCCGTCCCAAACGTTGGAACCGTTCCAAAGAGAAGGATTTACAGTTGTGGAGTGGGGAGGCTGCAAAGTCCCCTAGTCTGACAAAAGGAGAGAATATAGTTTGTCGAAACAATCGATTCTGGTTCTGGACTTCGGCGGCCAGTACAATCAGCTGATTGCCCGCCGTGTCCGTGAATGCAACGTCTACTGTGAGGTCAAGCCCTATACCATGTCCCTGGAGGACATTAAGGCGTTTGACCCCATGGGCATTATCTTTACTGGCGGCCCCAACAGCGTCTATGATGAAAAATCCCCTCAGGTGGACCCGGCCATTTTTGAGCTGGGCGTACCGGTTCTGGGTATCTGCTACGGCTGTCAGCTCATCGCCCATAACCTGGGCGGCCGCGTCACTGCCGCCACCGACGACTCCGCCAGAGAGTACGGCAAGACCGAGACGTATTACAATACCGATTGTCGCCTGTTTAAGGGCCTGCCCAAACAGGGCGTGTCTTGGATGAGCCATGGCGACTATATGGAAAAGGTGCCTGAGGGATTTGACCTGGTGGCTCATTCCGATGCCTGCCCCAATGTGGCTATCTGCGATGAAAAGCGTGGTTTCTACGGTGTTCAGTTCCATCCGGAGGTCAACCATACGGAGCACGGCACCGATATGATCCGGAACTTCCTCTATGAGGTCTGCGGCGCCAAGGGCGAGTGGACCATGGGCGATTACTGCAAGACGGCCATTGCCCAGATTCGGGAGAAGGTGGGCAGCGGTAAGGTGCTGCTGGCCCTGTCCGGCGGCGTCGATTCCTCTGTGGCGGCGGCTCTGTTGGCCGAGGCTGTGGGTAGTCAGCTGACCTGTGTCTTTGTGGACCATGGCCTTATGCGGAAGAATGAGGGTGACGAGGTGGAGGCCGCGTTCTCCAAGTGGGACCTGAATTTCGTCCGTGTGGATGCCGAGGCCCGGTTCCTGGAGAAGCTGGCCGGTGTGGTAGAGCCGGAGAGCAAGCGCAAAATCATCGGGGAAGAGTTTATCCGTGTCTTTGAGGAAGAGGCAAAGAAGATCGGCCGTGTGGACTTCCTGGTCCAGGGTACCATCTATCCCGACGTGATTGAGTCCGGTGCCGGTGATGCTGCCGTCATTAAGAGCCACCACAATGTGGGAGGTCTGCCGGATTATGTGGACTTCAAGGAGATCATCGAACCCCTGCGAATGCTGTTTAAGGACGAAGTCCGTCAGCTGGGCCGCGAGCTGGGTCTGCCGGAGTATCTGGTTATGCGCCAGCCCTTCCCCGGTCCCGGCCTGGCTATCCGTATCATCGGTGATATCACCAAGGAGAAGGCTGATATTCTGCGGGATGCCGACGCCATCTACCGGGAGGAGATCGCCAACGCCGGTTTGGACAAGAGCATTAATCAGTACTTTGCGGTCTTGACGAATACGCGTAGCGTGGGCGTCATGGGTGACGGCCGGACGTATGACTATACCTTAGCCCTCCGCGCTGTGACTACCAGCGACTTTATGACGGCTGATTGGGCCCGCATCCCCTATGATGTGCTGGACCGTGTGTCGGTGCGCATCGTCAATGAGGTCCCGAATATCAACCGGATTTGTTATGATATTACGAGCAAACCCCCGGCCACAATCGAGTGGGAATGACGCCCAGAAGTCCGGGAACCACTGAAAATACAGGCGTTTTCGCCTGTCACTTTGTCAAATGATACTGAAATGATACTAAAAGTATCCGACCGGTGAACCGGCCATCATTGCAAAGGACAAGCAAACGGCCCTGCTGAACGACAAATTCAGCAGGGTCGTTTTATTTGTTTGTGAAATTGCCGGTCCAATCCACATAGCGTTCATCGCCACCAGGGTGCCTACTCCAAGATGTGTAGGGCCAATTGATTTTCCATTCAAAGTATTGATTCCTGGTAATTAGGTTAATTTTAAGC
>LBJMR02800__coassemble_584_pt1 | contig 22757 bp, 14 predicted proteins | sample LBJMR02800__metabat2_high_PE_031 | metagenome-assembled genome bin LBJMR02800 | reverse complement strand
AATACTCGTCATAGGTCCCGCGGAAATCCGTCAGGGTGCCGTCGGCGGCAAAGTCGAAAATCCGGTTGGCTACGGTCTGCACCAACTGATGGTCATGGGACGCCACCAGCACATTGCACTTGACGGCTTCCAGGCCGTTATTCAAGGCGGCGATGGACTCCAAATCCAAATGGTTGGTGGGCTGGTCCAGCAGCAGGACGTTAGCGCCGGACAGCATCATCTTGGACAGCATGCAGCGGACCTTTTCACCACCGGACAGGACCTTGACCTGCTTATAGACGTCGTCGCCGGAGAACAGCATCCGGCCCAGGAACGTCCGCAGATAGCTTTCGTGGGGGTCCGGAGAGAACTGCCGCAGCCACTCCACCAAATTATCATCATTATCCTGGAAATAGGCCGTATTGTCCTTGGGGAAATAGGAATGGGTGGCCGTCTGGCCCCATTTGACGCTGCCCTCGTCAGGCTCCATCTCACCGGTCAGAATCTGGAACAGCGCCGTCTGGGCGTTCTCGTTCTCACCAACAAAGGCGATTTTGTCGCCGTGCTGGACGGCAAAGGAGACCTTGTCCAGAACCTTGACGCCGTCAATGGTCTTAGACACGTCGGTGACAAAGAGAATATCCTTACCCACCTCCCGGTCGGGGTTGAAGCCCACCCAGGGATAGCGGCGGGAGGAACAGGGAATCTCCTCCACGGTCAGCTTGTCCAGCAGCTTCCGTCTGGCGGTGGCCTGGCGGCTCTTGGACTTATTGGCCGAGAACCGGGCCACAAACTCCTGCAATTCCTTGATCTTTTCCTCATTTCTCTTGTTCTGGTTGCGGATCAGCTGTTGAACCAGCTGAGAGGACTCATACCAGAAATCGTAGTTGCCCACATACATTTTAATCTGGTTGTAATCGATATCGACGATGTGGGTACAGACGGTGTTGAGGAAGTGGCGGTCGTGGCTGACCACGATGACGGTACCGGGGAAATCCAAAAGAAAATCCTCCAACCAGTTGATGGCGTCAATGTCCAGGTTGTTGGTGGGCTCGTCCATCATCAGAATGTCTGGGTTGCCGAACAGTGCTTGTGCCAGCAGGACCTTCACCTTGAGGCGAGCGTCCATATGGGCCATCTGGGTTTCATGGAACTCGGTACCCACGCCAAGGCCCTGCAAAATCCGGCTGGCGTCGGACTCGGCTTCGTAGCCGCCCAGTTCGGCATATTCAGCCTGGAGGTCGGCGGCCCGCAGACCGTCTTCGTCGGAAAAGTCCTCTTTTTCGTAGAGGGCATTCATCTCCTTGCCGATCTCATAGAGGTGCAGATTGCCCATAACCACCGTGTCCATCACGGTGTAATCGTCGTACTTGTTCTGGTCCTGCTTCAGGACGGACATGCGGACGTTGGGCAGAATGTGGACCTCACCGGAGGTGGATTCCAACTCACCGGAGAGAATGCGCAGAAAGGTGGACTTGCCGGCGCCGTTGGCGCCGATGATGCCGTAGCAATTGCCCTGGGTAAACTGCAAATCCACATGGGAAAACAACGGCTGGCCGCCGTACTGTAAACTCAAATCGGATACTGTAATCATCATAACGCTCCTTGAAACCGTAATTAAAAACACGATACCACAAAACGGTGAAAAAATCCAGTCCATTTCCCCACACCCGTATAAATTTAACAGTTTCGACGCAAACTGTTAGTAAAAAGGAGGGAGTTCCATGGACGTCTTCACCAACTATCTCGCCCGCATTCAGAACCAGCAGCAGCGGGACTGCATGGCGGGGCTGCTGCAATGGATGGAGGACCAATTTCCCAAACTGACGCCGCGGCTGTCGTGGAACCAGCCGGTATACACCAGTCACGGGACGTTTATCATCGGGTTTGCCCGGGCCCGCCACTACTTATCGGTGGTACCGGAGCCACAGGGCATCGCCCATTTCCGGGATACCATTGAGTCCAGAGGGTACAGCTGTTCCAATGAGCAAATCTGTATGCGGTGGGACATGCCCCTGGACTATCATCTGCTGGAAGCGCTGATTCGATTCAATTTAAAAGAAAAAGCTGGTTGTCATACCTTCTGGCGTACACCACAACCGTCTTGACCCTAAAATAAAAGTTTTACTCGTTTTTTTCAAAAAATCGCAGGGGTCCAGGGGGCAGCGCCCCGGTCGCCCGCCGCAGCGGGCGAAATCCTCTCTCGGCCCAAAGCGCCATCCGCAGATGGCGTATCTCCACGGCGTCAGCCGTAAGGCCGCCGTCCCTACCCTATCGCGGGTGGAGGACGGCGGCCGTTTTCCCTCGTCGTTTTTTCTTTCCAAAAAACAAAAATCTTTATACCCCTTTTACATCTTTTATAGTATAATGACTGATACCAATACTTCCGGCAAAGAACCGGCGAGGAGAATCTTCCCATGTGGTTACGCAAACAACTGAAAAAACTGTCTTCGGCCCAGGTCATCAGTCTGGGCTTTGCCCTGGTCATTCTCCTGGGCAGCCTGCTGCTGACGCTTCCCTTTGCCACCCAGGACGGCCGGGGGGCCACGTTCCTTGACGGTCTCTTTACGGCCACCTCCGCCGTCTGTGTCACGGGGCTAATCCTCCACGACACCGCCACTTACTGGACCGAATTCGGCCAGTTCATTATTATTCTGCTGATTCAAATCGGCGGCCTCGGTGTGGTCACTGTGGCCGGCGCCTTTGCCGTCTTGTCGGGCCGCCGTATCGGTTTGATGCAGCGCAGCACCATGCAGGAGGCCATTGCCGCCCCCAGTGTCGGCGGCGTCGTCCGGCTGACCAATTTTATATTGAAGGCCGTTTTTACCGTTGAGCTGATTGGCGCGCTGCTGCTGCTTCCCGGCTTCTGGAAAGAATTCGGATTTCTGCGGGGTCTCTGGTACGCCGTGTTCCACTCCATTTCCGCCTTCTGCAACGCCGGTTTTGATTTGATGGGCGTCAAGGCACCCTTTTCCTCCCTTATGTCTTACGCCGGGTCCCCGGTGGTAAACATCACCATTATGGCTCTGATTGTGGTGGGAGGCATCGGCTTTCTCACTTGGGACGATATCCGTACCAACCGTCACCATCTGCGGAAATACCGGATGCAGAGCAAGGTCATTCTCACCGTGACAGCTCTGCTGATTATCCTGCCCGCCGTCTATTTCTTCTTCTTTGAGTTTGGACGGGAACCCCTGGGGCGGCGGATTCTGCTGTCCCTGTTCCAGTCGGTGACGCCCCGTACCGCCGGATTCAACACAGCGGACCTTAACGCCATGAGCGAGACCGGCCAAACTCTGATGACCATTCTCATGCTCATCGGCGGCTCCCCCGGCTCCACCGCCGGCGGTATGAAAACCACCACCGTGGCCGTGCTGCTGGCGGCATCCATCGCCGTATTCCGCCGCCGGGAAAACGCCCATTGCTATGGCCGTCGGGTGCCTGATGAAGCCGTCCGCAATGCCGCTACTATTTTAATGATGTATCTGGTGCTGTTTCTTCTGGGTTCCCTGGCCATCAGCCGCATGGAGGGGCTGCCCATGGTGGACTGTCTCTTTGAGACAGCATCGGCCATCGGCACCGTGGGCCTGACGCTGGGCATTACGCCCATGCTGTCCTGGGTCTCCCAACTGATTTTGATTCTGCTCATGTTCTTCGGCCGGGTAGGCGGTCTGACGCTGATTTTTGCCGCCATGGCAGGCATGCAAAAATCCCGCGCCAAGCTGCCCCAGGAACGCATTACCGTGGGCTGACGTGTTGTATTGAGAAATTTGGAGGAATTACATACTATGAAAACCATTCTGCTCATCGGACTGGGCCGTTTTGGCCGTCACATTGCCCGAAAGCTCAACGAACTGAATCATCAGGTCATGGCCGTGGACCAGAACGAGGACCGGGTCAACGCCGTGCTGCCCTACGTCACCAACGCTCAGATTGGCAACAGCACCAGCGAGGAGTTTCTCTCCTCCCTGGGGGTCCGCAACTTTGACGTTTGCATTGTAGCCATTGGTGACAACTTCCAAAGCTCCCTGGAGACTACATCCCTGCTGAAAGAGCTGGGCGCGCCCAAGGTGGTGGCCCGGGCAGCCCGGGATGTGCAGGCCAAGTTTTTGCTGCGCAACGGCGCTGACGAAGTGGTCTATCCAGAAAAGCAGATGGCCATTTGGACGGCCATCCGGTTCAGCTCCGACCATATTGCGGACTATATCTCCCTGGGCGATGACCATGCCATTTTTGAAGTGACCGTGCCGGACAACTGGGTGGGCAAATCCATCGGACAGCTGGATATCCGCAAACGGTACAATGTCAATTTGCTGGCCATCAAGCAGGGCGGCAAGTTCTCCATGACGGTCATCACGCCGGACACGCTGCTGCCCGCCAACAGCACCATTCTGGTTCTGGGTACCCACCGGAACATCCAGAAGTGTTTCCATATCTGACCCCCACCGCCGGAGCCGTCTGCTTCCGGCGGTTTTGTATTTCCTGCACAGTTTTTCCATCTGATTTTTGGCAGAGTTTCCCTGCCACCATGGCTCGTCATTTTCGTTTAAGAAAGTGAAAAGCAACTCACCGGTTTAAAAAGAAGGAGGAATCCACCATGAAAAAGCTGACCAGCCTATTGCTGAGTCTGGCGGTACTGACCACGGCGGTTCTGCCCGTGGCGGCGGCCACTGACCAGCGGCTCACCCAAGTGACACAAGCCGTCAAGGAGACGCTGTCCATTGACGACGGCTACGACACCTTCTATGGAGAACTGGAGGAGACCACCTTCCAGTCCTTCTGGAGCCTTAACTGGGAGGGTGAGGGCCGCTCCCTGCGGGTGTCGGCGTCGGAGGACGGCACCATCTACCACTACAATTACAGCGACTCCACCGGCTCCACCAGTCAGAATCCCGCGTTCCCGGAGTACAGTCCCATGGAGGCCCAAGCCATTGCACAGAACTTCCTCGACAAGGTGGTTACCGCACCTCTGGACGCCCAGCTGGAGGACACAGAGACCATGGGCTCCATAGACAGTGACCGCTATTACTTCCATGGAGCCATGACGCTCCACGGCTATCCCACCCCGCTGGGATTGTCCATCTCGGTGGACAGCCACACGGGCCAGGTGCTCAATTACCGGCGGGATGACCGCTATGACGTCTATCTTCCCTTCCCTGCCGCCCCGGCAGCCCTGACCGAAGAGCAAACCGCCAACGCCTCCAATCTGCTCAAAGGCACCCTGGCGCTGCGGCTGGAATATGTTCTGGACGAGGACAGCAATACGGCGGTCCTGCGCTATCTGCCCGAGGATTCCAACAGCTTTTATGTGGACGCCGCCACCGGTAAACTGGTGGACCTGACGGCCCTCTACGGCAATCTCAGCAAGGGCGAAGGCAGTGACAGTGCCACCGGCGGCACCACCGAGGACAGCGCCGACAACGGTCTCACCGACGCGGAGTTGGAGGGCATCGCCCAGATGAAAGACGTCAAGGACAAGGACGCCCTGGACAAAGCGGTACGGGCTTACAGCGAATTGGGGCTCAGCGGCTATACCCTCAACAGCTGCTCCTATGGGCTGAATCGGGAGACCCAGCAGGTCACGGCTACCCTCCGCTACAGCCGCAGCGGCAATTCCGGCAGCCCCGAGGAGGTCAGCACCCCCTACGAGTTCAACCGTTCCATCACCGTAGATGCCAAGACCGGGGAAATCCTGTCGGCCAGCGGCACGTCCTGGGCGGACGAGGACTTCCAGCCCACCGTCTCCCCTGCTGCGGCCCAGACCAAGGCCGAAGCGTTCCTTCAAACGCTGTGGGGCGGCGACTTTACGAAATCGGCCCTCTATGACTCCCAGGAAGCCGGTCCGGAAACGGGTCTGCGGGTCCACACCTTCACCTATGCCCAGCAAGTAAACGGCTATTTCTTCCCGCAGAACACCCTGACCATTGCCATCGACGGCCAGACCGGCGACGTTATCAACCTGTACCGGGACTTCGAGGCGGACCCGGCCTTTGACAGCGTCGACGGCATTCTCACTGAAGCAGCGGCCCTGGACGCCTGGTTTGCCACCTTTGACGTGGTTCCCGGTTATACACAAGTCCCCGTGGCCCTCAGCGACTACGGCGAGCAATACCGCCCCCTGCTGGACCTGGGCTACACCTATGTGCATGAATTGAAGCTGGGTTATACCCTGTCCCAGAAGGATTACTACCTGGGCATCGACGCCAAGAGCGGCGACGCCGTGGAGCCTCCGGCCACAGGGAACAGCCGCGTCATCACCTACAGCGATTTGAAGGGAAGCTGGGGCAAGGACATGGCCGAAGCCCTGGCCGACTACGGTGTGGGCTGGCTGGGCGGCAAGCTGGAGCCAAACAAGTCCCTGACCCAGCTGGATTTGATGGCGCTGCTGCTGAGCACCCGCGGCATTCTTGTAAACCTGGAAGACGAAGACAGCGCCGACACGGTCTATGATTACGCTTATTCCACCGGTCTGCTGACGGCTTCGGAGCGGAACGACAGCGCCATTCTGACTCGCGGCGAGCTGGTGCGGTATCTGCTGGACGCCAACGGCTTTGGGGAAGCGGCCCAGCTGCCGGGCATCTTCCGGTGTGATTACAAGGACGCCGATGTCATTCCCGACGGGCTGTTCGGCTACGCGGCCATTGCCCAGGGATTGGGCATGGTCACCGGCGACGACGACGGCAATTTCTCCGCCGGGCGCACCGTCACCCGGTTGGAGACCATCGCCATGCTGTACCGGCTTTTGTCCCGTTGACCCATCGGGCGGCCCCATGGATTCCCCGTTTTTACACAGCTCCATGGGGCGCTTTTCCCCTGTCCGTTCATACTTTATCCACAGTTTTGTGGATAACTTTTGACATTGTTCTACATTTCCCATCAAAAAACCGGCAGCTTTCCGCGAAAGCTGCCGGTTTTTCTCCGATTTTACAGTTTTTACACTTATTGGAACTCCCCACTGGACGGCTGTTGAGAAAGGTTTTTGAGGTCGTAGGGCGTCGTCTGGTAGACAAAGTAGTTGAGCCAGTTGGAATAGAGCAGATTGGCGTGGGCCCGCCAGGACACCATGGGCGGCTGGGTATCGTCATCATTGGGGAAATAGTTCTTGGGCGGGGCAATGGGCAATCCTGCCGCCTTATCCCGGCGGTACTCCTTGTCCAACGTGCCGGGGTCGTATTCGGAGTGGCCCATGATGAAGACCCGCCGGCCCTGCCGGGACGAGACGGCGTAGACACCGGCCTCCTCCGAGGACGCCAGAACCCGCAGACTGGGCACCCGCTCCACGTCGGCCCGGTCAATGGTGGTATGGCGGGAATGGGGCACCATAAAGGTATCGTCGAAGCCCCGGAACAGAATGGACCGCTTATACTCCACCGTATGGGGAAACACGCCGAACATCTTCTCTTTCAGCTGATGCTTCTGGATGCCGTAGTGGTAGTAGAGCCCCGCCTGCGCGCCCCAGCAGATATGAAACGTACTGTGGACATTGGTGGTGGTCCACTCGAAAATCTCACACAGCTCCGGCCAGTAGTCCACCTCTTCAAAGGGCATCTGCTCCACCGGTGCGCCGGTGATAATCATGCCGTCAAACTTCCGGTGCTGGACCTGGTCAAAGGTCTTGTAAAAGGCCAGCATATGCTCCGACGAGGTATTTTTGGACTCGTGGGTGGACATCTGCATCAGCTCCATGTTGACCTGGAGGGGCGTGTTGCCAAGGAGCCGGGCCAACTGGGTCTCCGTATCGATTTTGGTTGGCATCAGGTTGAGAATCAGCAGGTCCAGGGGACGGATATCCTGGGTCATGGCCCTGGTCTCCGTCATAACAAAGATGTTTTCATCCAACAGGGTTTTGGTGGCGGGCAAATCATTGGGAATCCGAATGGGCATAGTGGGCTCCCTTCTCAGGCCAATGCCTGGGCGATGTCATCCATAAGGTCCTGGACGTTTTCCAGACCCACGGACAGGCGCACCAGCTCGGGGCTGACACCGGCGGCCACCAACTCCGCGTCGTTCATCTGACGGTGGGTGGTGCTGGCCGGGTGGATGCAGCAGCTCCGGGCGTCAGCCACATGGGTGGCGATGGTAATAAGCTTCAGACGGTCCATAAAGCCCTCGGCAGCGGCGCGGCCGCCCTTGACGCCGAAGCTGATAACGCCGCAGGAGCCCTTGGGCAGATACTTCTTGGCCAGGTCATAATATTTATTGTCGGGCAGGCCGCTGTAGTTGACCCATTCAATCTGCGGATGGTTTTGCAGGAACTCGGCAATGGCCTGGGCGTTCTGGCAATGGCGCTCCATGCGGACGTGGAGACTCTCCAGTCCCACATTCAGCAGATAGGCGCTCTGGGGCGACTGACAGGCGCCCAGATCCCGCATGAGCTGGACCGTGGCCTTGGTGATATAGGCCCCCTCCTTGCCGAACTTTTCGGCATAGACGAGACCGTGGTAGCTCTCATCCGGGGTGCACAGGCCCGGGAACTTGTCGGCGTGGGCCATCCAGTCAAAGTTGCCGCCATCCACGATGCAGCCGCCCAGGGCCGAGGCGTGGCCGTCCATATACTTGGTGGTGGAGTGGACCACGATATCCGCACCCCAGCGGAGGGGCTGGCAGTTGATGGGGGTGGCAAAGGTATTGTCCACAATCAGGGGCACGCCGTAGCCGTGGGCGGCCCGTGCGAATTTTTCGATATCCAGCACCGTCAGGGCCGGGTTGGCGATGGTCTCGCCGTAGACGGCCTTGGTGTTGGGCCGGAACGCGGCGTTCAGCTCCTCCTCGGTGCAGTCGGGATGGACAAAGGTAAACTCCACGCCCATTTTCTTCATGGTGACGGCAAAGAGGTTAAAGCTGCCGCCGTAGATGGTGGAGGAGCACACCACATGGTCGCCGCAGGTGGCGATATTGAAGACGGAGAAGAACACCGCCGACATGCCGGAAGACGTCAGCATGGCCGCCGTGCCGCCCTCCAATGCGCAGATTTTGGCCGCCACGTTGTCACAGGTGGGGTTTTGCAGGCGGGAATAGAAATAGCCGTTCTCCTCCAGGTCAAACAGCCGTCCCAGGGACTCGCTGCTGTCATAGCGGAAGGTGGTGGACTGGATGATGGGGACGGCTCTGGGTTCGCCGTTGCCGGGGACATAGCCGCCCTGGAGGCAGCGGGTTTCAATTTGGTAGGGATTCATACTGAGGTTCCTCCTGTCTGTGAAATAGATGAGCAGGCAACAAAAAACGCGTCCCTGCATAGACTGCAAGGACGCGAGCTGCTGCCGCGTGATACCACCTTGGTTCTCCCCGCCCTCACGGACGGAGACTCTGCGGGTGCCGTTGCCGATACCCCGGCGCTGTAATGGGCGCACCCATCGCAGCCTAACGTCCCCACCGGAACGGTCGGTGCGAGGCTCCGAGGCCATGTTCCCCCCGGCCTATCGGGCTTCCTTTCACCATACGGAAGCTCTCTTTGCCGCGTCGGCAGGGCGTACTCTCCTCTTCATCGCCGTTGTCTTCGATGAACTTACCGTCTCAGTGTAGCGCACCATTGCGAAAAAGTCAAGGGCCATCCATGGAGGGGACCAGCTGTTTTCCGTGAATTTTCACGAAAAATCCACCGTACTTTCATAAAGTATTCAATGCCTATTGACACCATTTGTTGCGTATGCTAAACTTCTAGCAGTTGAATAGTGCAATAAAACGAATGATAGAGGCGCGACGCATCAAGAGTACCGGTTTTGCCCCAGGCTTTCGCAGAGCTGTGCGAATTGGGAAAGGGATCGTCGCCGAAGGGGCCCGAGGCAGAAAGGTACCCTGGGCAGACGGTCAACAGCCGTCTGACTGTCGCATTTGCGGAGTGCTATGCGGAGTGCTATCAGAACACGGCGTCTGTCCACGGGACCCTTTCAGAACCCCCCCGGCGGATGGATTGCAGGGATTCCGATAGTCGATGCTTGCATCGGCTATTTTATTTTTTCCAGGCCATTTGAGACTATGAAGGAGTTGCGATCATGAAGCATGAACCCATTTTCCGCGGCGTAGCCACGGCCCTTATCACCCCCACCGACGAAAACGGCATCGATTTTGCCGCCTTCAAAAAGCTCATCAACTGGCAGATTGACGAGGGCATCAACGCTCTGGTCATCTGCGGCACCACCGGCGAAGGCTCCACCCTGTCCGATCAGGAGCACCGGGACGCTCTCCAGTGCGCCGTGGAGACGGCGGCGGGCCGGGTACCCATCATCGCCGGTACCGGCTCCAACGACACCTCCTATGCCATCGAGCTGACGAAGTTCGCCTGCTCCATCGGCTGTGACGGCATGCTGTGCGTCACCCCCTACTACAACAAGGCTACCCAGAAGGGTCTTGTTGCCATGTACAGCGCCATCGGTGACGCCTCCACCAAGCCCATCATTCTCTACAATGTCCCCTCCCGCACCGGCGTCAACATTGAGCCTGCCACCTATGTGGAGCTGGCCAAGCATCCCAGAATTGCCGGTATCAAGGAAGCCAACGGCAACATCTCCAAAATCGTGGAGACGGCGGCCCTGGTGGGCGATCAGCTGGCCATCTACTCCGGCAACGACGATGAAATTGTTCCCATTATGGCCTGCGGCGGCATTGGCGTTATTTCCGTGCTGTCCAATGTGGCCCCCCGTCAGACCGTGGAGATCTGCGACAAGTTCTTTGCCGGTGACGTGGCCGGCGCCATGGCCTTGCAGGCCAAGTATCTGCCCCTGATCCGCGCCCTGTTCTCCGAGGTCAACCCCATTCCCGTCAAGGCCGCCATGGCCGCCATGGGCTTCTGCAAGGACTATCTGCGTCTGCCCCTGACCCCCATGGAGGAGGGCCACAAGGCCGTTCTGCTCCAGGCCATGCGGGATGTGGGCATCCAGGTATAAGGAGGCCGTCTTATGAAACTTCTTGTCAACGGCGCCTGCGGCCGCATGGGCCGGGCGGTTCTGTCCATGATTGACCAGGGCATTCAGGGGGCCGAGCTGGCCGGAGCCGTGGATTCCTACGGCAGCGGTGACGGCATCCTAAAGAGTCTCAACGATTTCACCGGCGAAGCCGACTGCATCATTGATTTTTCCAATCACGCCGCCACGGCGGAGCTGTGCGCCTACATCCAGAAGACGAAGATTCCCGCCGTCATTGCCACCACGGGCCAGACCCCCGAGGAACTGGCTATGATTGACGAGGCCGCCAAGGCCGCCCCCATTTTCCGCTCCGGCAATATGTCCCTGGGCGTGGCGCTGCTGATGGAGCTGGCCCGTACCACGGCAAAAATGTTCCCCGACGCCGATGTGGAGATTGTGGAAGCCCATCACAATCAAAAGCTGGACGTTCCCAGCGGCACGGCGCTGATGCTGGCCGAAGCGGTCAAGGATGCCCATCCCGACTATGACGTGCTGGTGGGCCGCCATGAAAACGGCAAGCGGCCGAAAAAGGAAATCGGCATCCATTCCCTGCGGATGGGCAGCACCGTGGGCATCCATGAGGTCATCGTCAACACGGGAACCCAGATTATCACCCTGAAACACGAGGCCCAGGACCGCTCCCTCTTTGCCGAGGGCGCCCTGTCCGCCGCCGCGTTCCTCATTGGAAAGCAGCCGGGCCTCTACAATATGAACGACATCGTAACCCAGTAAAGGAAGGATCTTACATATGACTAGAATCGGCATTGTTGGCTATGGCAATCTGGCCCGGGGCGTGGAATGCTCCATCGCCCAGAACGCAGACATGGATCTGGCTGTGGTATTTACCCGCCGCGACCCGGCTTCCCTGACCATCCGCACCCCCGGCGTCCCCGTGGCATCTCTGGACGACGTCCTCAGCTGGAAGGACAAGGTGGACGTTCTGATTCTCTGCGGCGGCTCCGCCACGGACCTGCCCACCATGACCCCGGCCCTGGCCAAGGAGTTTCATGTCATCGACAGCTTTGACACCCATGCCAACATCCCGGCCCACTTCGCCGCCGTGGACGCTGCCGCCAAGGCCAGCGGCCACATGGCTATGATCTCCCTGGGCTGGGACCCGGGCCTGTTCTCTGTCAACCGTCTCTATGCCTCGGCCATTCTGCCCGAGGGCAAGGACTATACCTTCTGGGGCAAGGGCGTAAGCCAGGGCCATTCCGACGCCGTCCGCCGGATTCCCGGCGTGGCCGACGCCCGTCAGTACACCATTCCCGTACCGGAGGCCCTGGAGCGGGTCCGCAAGGGCGAAAATCCCGAACTGACCACCCGGGAAAAGCATACCCGTTACTGCTATGTGGTGGCCGAGGAGGGCGCCGACAAGGCCGCCATTGAAACGGCCATCAAGACCATGCCCAACTACTTCGCCGACTACGACACCACCGTGGAATTCATCACTGCCGAGGAGATGAAGCAGAACCATTCCGGCCTGCCCCATGGCGGCAGCGTTATCCGCAGCGGCGTCACCGGCTGGGAGAAGGAGTGCCATCAGACCATCGAATACAAGCTGACGCTGGATTCCAACCCCCAGTTCACCGCCAGCGTCCTGGTGGCCTGCGCCCGTGCACTGAACCGGATGAAGGATCGGGGCTGCACCGGCTGCTATACCATCTTTGACATTGCTCCGGCAGACCTGAGCCCCCTGGGCCGTGACGAGCTGCTGGCCCATATGCTGTAAATTTCGCGTTGTCCCCCTTTTGTAAAAAAACGCTACACAAGGAGAATCTTCCCATGCAGACGAAAGTAGTCAAATTCGGCGGCAGCTCCCTGGCCGACGCCGCCCAGTTCCGCAAGGTGGCGGCCATCATCAAGGCCGAGCCGGAGCGCCGCTATGTGGTGGCTTCCGCCCCCGGCAAGCGCTTTTCCGATGACATCAAGGTCACCGATATGCTCTACGATTGCTTTGACCTGGCCTCCAAGAAAGAGAACATTGACGAGGCCTTTGCCAAAATCGAAGCCCGCTACAACGGCATCATTGCCGACCTGGGCCTGGATTTTTCCCTGGACAAGGAATTCCGCAAAATCCGCATGGCCATCGAGCACCACGCGGGCCAGGACTATGTGGCCAGCCGGGGCGAGTATCTGAACTCCATGATTCTGGCCAAATTCCTGGGCTTTACCTTTGTGGATGCGGAGTCCGGCATTTTCTTCCACAGCAACGGCACCTTTGACGACAAGCAGACGTACAAAGCGCTGTCCGCCCTGCTGGAGGATGTGGAATACGCGGTCATCCCCGGTTTCTACGGCTCCATGCCCAACGGCACCATCAAGACCTTCTCCCGTGGCGGCTCCGACGTCACCGGCGCCATTGTGGCTCGTGCCGTCCATGCCTCCATCTATGAGAACTGGACCGACGTCTCCGGCATGCTGATGGCGGACCCCCGTCTGGTGGAGAATCCCAAGGTCATTGAGGAAATCACCTACCGGGAGCTGCGCGAGCTGGCCTACATGGGCGCCACGGTCATGCACGAGGAAGCCATTTTCCCCGTCCGGGAAGCCTGCATTCCCATCAATATCCGCAATACCAATTCCCCCGCCGACCCCGGCACCATGATTGTGCCTAAATCCGACCGTCCCGTGCCCACGGTCATCACCGGTGTAGCGGGCCGCAAGGGGTTCTCCTCCATCACCATCGAAAAGGACCGCATGAACACAGAAGTTGGCTTCGGCCGCAAGGTTCTGGGGGTTTTGGAGGACTTCGGCGTGTCCTTTGAGCACACGCCCACGGGCATTGACACCATGAGTGTGGTGGTATCCACCAGTTCCATCACCGACTGCAAGGAAGCCCTCATCGGCCGCATTTTCCGGGACGCCAACGCCGATTCCGTCACCATCGACGACAACATGGCCCTGATTGCCATTGTGGGCCGGGGTATGGTCAGCAACAAGGGCACGGCGGGCCGGGCCTTTACGGCCATCGCCAACCGGAATATCAACATCCGGATGATCGACCAGGGCTCCGGTGAAAACAATATCATTGTCGGCGTAGACGAAGATGACTACACCGCCGCGTTGCAGGCCATTTACGGTGCCTTTGTCGGGGAGGCATAACTGTGCTTTACGACAATCTGACCATCAATGACCGGGGCCATCTCACGATTGCCGGTCACGATACCACCGAGCTGGTCCGGGAATACGGCACCCCCCTGATGGTGCTGGACGAGGACCGGGTCCGGGACCGGTGCCGCACCTATGTGGAGGCCCTGCGGGAGCATTTTCCCGCCGGGTCCCTGCCCCTGTATGCCTCCAAAGCGCTGAGCTTCAAAGAGATTTACCGTCTGGCCGCCATGGAGGGCATGGGCATCGATGTGGTGTCCATCGGTGAAATCCACACGGCCCATCAGGCGGGCTTTCCCCTGGAACGGGCCTACTTCCACGGCAACAATAAGACCGACGAGGACATTGCCTTTGCCATGGAGCGCGGCGTGGGGTATTTTGTCTGCGACAATCTGGACGAGCTGGACGCCATCGACGCAAAAGCAGGCCGCCACGGTATCCGGCAGAAGCTATTACTGCGGCTGACGCCGGGCATCGACCCCCACACCCATGAAAAAATCAACACCGGCCGCATTGACTCCAAGTTCGGCGCGGCCATTGAGACGGGACAGGCGGAGGAACTGGTTGTCCGGGCTCTGAGCAAACAAAACGTAGAGCTGATGGGCTATCACTGCCACATCGGTTCGCAGATTTTCGACCACACGCCGTTCTGTGACGCGGCCATTCTGATGCTGCAATTTGTGGCGGACATGCGGGACCGGCACGGCTTCTGCGCCCCGGTGCTGAACCTGGGCGGCGGTATGGGCGTGCCCTACACCGCCACCGACCCGGTCATTGATTACAAAGCCAACATTGAGAAAATCGGCAAGCTGGTAGCCGATACCTGCAAAAAGCTGAACATTCCCGCTCCGGCCATTCTGATGGAGCCGGGCCGCAGTCTGGTGGCTGACGCCTGTACGACGCTTTATACGGTGGGCGGTACCAAGGTCATTCCCGGTTTCAAAAATTACGTCTCGGTGGACGGCGGCATGACGGACAACCCCCGGTATGCCCTGTATCAGGCGGCCTATACGGTGGCGTTGGCCAACCGGATGCAGGACCCTGCCGATTTCTGCTGTACCGTCGCGGGCCGATGCTGTGAAAGCGGCGATCTGATTCAGGAGGATGTGACCATCCCCACGCCCCATCGCGGGGACCTGCTGGCGGTGTTCACCACGGGCGCATATAATTACTCCATGGCGTCCAATTATAACCGGGTCCCCCGTCCGGCTATGGTCGCCCTGTCGGATGGTCAGCACCGGTTGGTCATTCGTCGGGAATCCCTGGACGATCTGACCCGCAATGATGTCTAAAGTATAAAAGTTTTACTCGATTTTTTTCAAAAAATCGCGGAGTCCAGAGGCAGCGCCTCTGGTCGCTGGCCGCAGCCAGCGAAATCCCCAATCGTCCCAAAGCGCCATCCGCAGATGGCGCAATCTCCGCGGCGTATGCCGCAAGGCCGCCGTCCCCACCCCGTCAGCGGGTGGCGGACGACGGCCTTTTTGTTCCATCCCTCGCAGAGTGCGGCATCCTTGACGCGCCCACACAGCACGTCCATTCGGGGTAGTCGGAGCAGCGTCAAGGCAAGCCCATACCGTTGAATGGATGCGGAATCCGCCCACCATACAGCATTCCGTATCTCCCCGGCGGTTCCGTTTCCCTTTTCCCGCTCCGTGTGCTATAATACTTTCACGACACCCCATTCCATCAAAAGAGGAGGTCCTACCCATGGCCGCACCGGTCCTCACCCAATGGAAGACCCTGCTGGAACTGCTTTACGACCCCAACGCTCCCAAAGCGCCCCTGCCCCAAAAGACCCTCCGGGCACTGGCCCGGACTGCCGCTTTTCCCGAGGCGCTGGAGGAATACCACCCCTGTGGCCGCGTATCCTGTGCCGATGTATTGCAGCTGTGCCGCCCCGTTCTGGACGGACTGACGCCGGAACCGGAGGGCGGCTGGCTTTTGTGGTTTTATGGCTATCTGAGCCACCGGCTTTTCCCCGACCCCAACCGCCCCGCCGACACCCGGGCCCAGCAGCAGGCCGCCTGGTTCTACTGCGCCGTTTTGGACCGGCTGCTGCTCCAGGAGCGGACCCGCTGCCCCTATGACCCGTTGACCGATATCCCCTTGCTGACCCATGAGGAGCTGCGCACCAGCCGGGTCCGGGAGGAATATGGACGGTTTCTCGACGCAGTCCGCTCCTCCTGCTTCCCTCTGCTGATGCGCATTGGACGGGAAGTGATGCCCTTTGACCCGGCATCCCATACCATCGGCGTCCACCATGCGGCACTGACCACGGCCCGGCAGGCCGCCGCCGCAGGGCTTCCTGTGGATGTGGCATTGGTCAGCGCTGCGGCGTTGAGCCATGACACTGGCAAATTCGGCTGCCGGGGTGCCGATGCCCGGCGGATTCCCTATCTTCACTATTACTTCACCTACCAATGGCTGGCAGAGCACAACTGCCCCACCATTGCCCACACAGCCGCCAACCATTCCACCTGGGACCTGGAATTTGAGAATCTGCCCCTGGAATCGCTGATTCTCATTTACGCCGATTTTCGGGTCCGCGGCACGCGGGAAAACGGCAAGGAAGTGGTACGCATCTACTCTCTGGCCGATTCCTACGACATGATTTTCTCCAAGCTGGCCGATATGACCGAGGCCAAACAGCGGCGCTACCGGACGGTATACTGCAAGCTGCGGGATTTTGAGGAGTTTCTTCACACCCGTGGCATCGACCCCGACGCCCCGGCGCTGCAGCCGGCCCCGCCCTGGAAAGACGCGGCCCTGCGGAGTTTGCCGGAGACGGTGGACGCATTGCGGGATTTGACCTTTACCAACAACGTGACGCTGATGCACACCATCACCGTGGATGCATCCTTTGAACAATTGCTGGAATCGGCCCGCAGCGAAAAAAGTCTCAACCGCATTCGGACATATCTCCATCTGTTTACCGAGTATCACACCTACATGACCGGCGCCAACAAGCGCCGGGTTCTGAGTTTCCTCTATGAGCTTTTGATGCACCAGCAGGGCGACGTGCGCCGCCGGGCCGCCAAGCTTATGGGCCGGATTCTGGCCAACAGCGGCCCCCGGTACCGCAAGGAGCTGCCGGCCAACGCCCCCCATGAAGCCATGGCCCCCACCCTGCTGGCCTTTCTGACGGAATCGGTGGACCTGTGGGAATCGTATCTGGAGGACTGTCTCCATCCGGACCACAAAATCTCGGCCAAGCACGCCATCCGGATTTCCAACTCCGTAAAAATCATCGCGGAAAACCTGTTCGCCTACTGCACCGCCGAGGAAGCGCCCCACTATCTCCAACCGATTCTGGACCGGCTGTGGGACGCCCAGGGTGATGACCGGTTCATTCTCATGGATACCCTGTGCCACATTCCCGTCTCTTTGCTGACGGAAGATCAGGTACTCCGCTCCATCGACGCCGTGGGCCGGATGCTGAACGGTGGCGAACAGCGGTTGGCCATTGCGGGTCTGCTGGCCATGGAGCATCTGCTGGCCTCCGGTGTGGCCGCCGCGCCCCTTCACATTCAGCAGACCCTCCACGCCGTGGGAGACAGCGACGACAGCGCTGTACGCTATCTGGTGAGCCGCCTATGGACGGCCATGGGGCATCCCCGCTCCCTGTCTCTGACGGTGCCCGTGTCCCAACTGTATCTGGCCAACCTCAAAAACGCCGTCCACTGGAGCGTCAAGATCACCCACATTGACCTGCTGTGTGATGACGCCCGGCTGGACCCGTCCTCGGCCTTCCACACGGCCACCCACCTGTCCAATCTGCTGTCGGTCAGCGAGCATCTGCCCGTCCGCATGAAGGCCGGTCAGGGCTTGGTGGAGATTTCCGATCTGCTGACCACGGACCAGCGGAACGAAATTGTCGTGGATCTGCTGCGGGAACTGGAAACGGGCCAGGAGGAGATTTCCCGGTATATTCCCAAATATCTCGGCACGCTGCTGTGCCGTCTGCCCATGAAAGAAGTGGAGGAAGGTCTTGCCTTCCTGGAGGATTTTGTGCGGGCTTCCAGCGTCTCTCCCGCCCGGGCGGCGCTGCTGACGCTGGGCGTCATTCTCTGTGAGCTGGCCCGCTCCGGCCGGGACGGCGACCCGCTGGTGACCCGTGTCATCGGCTTGCTGCTGACGGGCGTTGCCCACTATGACAACACCATTCATCAAACAGCCCTGTCGGTCCTCTGCAAGGATGTACTGGGCGAAGACAGTCTGCCCCTGCCGGTGCGCCAGTCCTATTTCCTGCAAATCGGCAAGAAGCTGCTGACGCTTCTGTGCGAGCCACGGGATGATCAGCTGACCTTCTTCACCCGTGCCGCCACGCTGAACCATCTGTACCGGTTCCTGATTCAGTGTCAGGTGGATTTGGGCGACTTCCCCTACCCGCCCCTGCGGCCTGTGGCCTTCTTCCCCGGCACCTTCGACCCCTTCTCCACGGGTCACAAGCGCATTGTGGAGGAAATCCACGCATTGGGCTTTGATGTCTATCTGGCCATCGACGAGTTCTCCTGGAGCAAACGGACCCTGCCCAAGCTCCAGCGGCGGCAAATCGCTTCCATGTCCACGGCGGACCAGCTGGATGTGTATGTGTTCCCCGATGATGTGCCGGTAAACATCGCCATGGCCGCTGATCTGGCCCATCTGCGCTCCCTGTTCCCCCAGCAGGAATTATACCTTGTGGCAGGCAGCGACGTGATCCGCAATGCCTCGGCCTATCGCTCCACAGAGCCGGGCTCTGCCGCCGAATACAACCATGTCATCTTCTGCCGGGACGAGGACGAGGCGACACCGCGGGACGGCAAACCCATCTCCGATATCATCCGTGGAAAGTTAACGCTGCTGTCCCTGCCCGCCTACTATGAGACGGTCAGTTCCACCCGCATCCGCGAATATGTGGACAAAAACATGGATATTTCCATGCTGGTGGACCCCATGGTGCAGAATTACATCTATGAAAACGGCCTATACCTCCGGGCGCCCCAGTTTAAAAACGTGCTGGCGCCCCAAGAGCTGTACTTCCGCTGGCAGCGTGGCATTCCCGAAGAATTGAAGGACCGCTGTCCCGCCCTGTCTGCGGACGAGGAACGGTTCACCGTGGAAATGCTCTCCCGGACCACCGGACGGCTGCGGGGCTGGGCCACCGGCCATACGGTCCGGGCGTCGGCCCTGTATGACGCTCTGGGTACGTTGGAGGACGCCGATTATGTGCGGCAGCACACGTCGGGCCGGGTCCTGATGGTGGACGCTGTCCAGGACGTTTCCCACAACCGGGAAGTGTGCCGGGCCATGATCAATGAGCTGCTGGTCCGCAGTCTTCTGGACGACCACACCTATGCGCTGTTCCGCAGCGCCGATTCCTCAGACCCCCTGTACGACTTACTGCCGGAGTTGGGCTTCCAGCCGGTGCCGGGCAGCAGTCATACTCTGGTGGTGGACATGCGCATGCCCCTGGCGCTGATTCAGGACGTCTTTCTCTGGATTAAAGAGCCCCACCACGATGACCCCGCCGTTCGCGCCGCCGTTCTGGCTACCCGACCCCGGATGCGCCGGGCGCTGGCGGGCCTGTTCCCTGGACGGCTGGTGCTGACCTTTGACGCGGAGCTGCTGAACCAGGCCGTTTTGATGAAAGTCCAGGCCTGTAACGGCGTTCTGGATGTCCCCGCCGGACAGCGGCGTCTGGGCCCCTATATGTGCGTGCCCTACGGCAAAATCCTGTCGGGAGAAATTGTGCCCAACACCGTCACCAAAACCCTCCATGTGGACAAGGTTTACAGTCCGTCCCTGCGCCATTTTGACATTGTCCAGTATCCGGGCTACTCCAATCTGCACAATCAGGCACGGACCATCAAGTCTTTCCGCCGTCCTGTACTGCTGGTGGACGACCTGCTCCACAAGGGCTACCGGATGGAAAAATTGGACCCCATTTTCAAGGAGGAGGATGTGGCCATTGACCGCATTATTGTGGGTCTTATGTCGGGCCGCGGCAAGGATTTGATGCAATTGCAGCACCGGCAGGTGGAATGTGAATATTTCATTCCCAACCTGTCCTATTGGTTCACGGAAAGCCAGCTGTATCCCTTCCTGGGCGGCGACAGCACCGCGGGCCAGCGGCAGACCGAGGGCATGCTGTCCTCCATCAATCTGATTCTCCCCTATGAGTTCCCCGAATACATCCGGGGCGCGTCGGAACGGGGCCTGCGGGTTCTGTCCATGACGGCGCTGGAAAACGCACGGGACATTTTACTGGCGCTGGAGGAGCGCCATCAGGCCGTGTTCTCCACGTCCCTGACGCTGACGCGGCTGGCTGAGGCGCTGCACCGGCCCCGTCTGCCCGACAAGGGGCGGCATCTGCAATACAATTTAGGGATGCCCGCCTCGTCCTATGTGGAGGATGACATTGCCACGCTGCGGCGCATCTGCAAGGAGGCTGATTTCCAGTGATACCCTGTTACACCTGGCGCGGCATCTGCTGCGCTGACTTAGGAGGCCGTCTGCCCGAGGGCGCGGTTCCAACGAGCACACCCTTTGACCCGCTGGTGCTGCTGGTCCATCGGGACCCCCTCCACAGCCGGGGCATCTACGCTGTTACCACTCCGGCGGAGGTGATGGAGCCGGAGGGGCCGGGTCTGCTGCTGCCGTCCCCCACGGGCTGCCTGGACCCGGACCTGGACCCGGTGATTCTGGCCCATGGGGCCACAGTACTCAACACAGCGTTTGACCGGTGTTTCGAGGTTCTGGAACGGTTTCTCCATCCAAAAACCACGGGTCTGCGGCTGACGGTGGCGGGCCTGGGCGATGTGGGCGGCACGGTCTTAACAGGTCTGACGCTGCTGGGTGACTGCATCGAGGAAATCGGCGTATTCGATTTTTACGAACCGCTGATGCACCGCTACTGTCTGGAATTGAATCAGGTTTTGTCCACTTATGACGGACGAAAAATGCCCCGTATTGTTGCCCGGTCCGCCGAAGCGTTGTTCGACTGTGACGTGTTCCTCTTTACGGCTTCCAAGGCAGTGCCGCCGGTGGGCAGCGAGGTTAAGGATGTGCGCATGGTCCAATATGGAGCCAACCGGGACCTGCTGCGGGATTACGCCCGGCAGGCCAGAGAAACGGGATTTTGTGGCCTTTTCTGCCAGATTTCCGACCCAGTGGACCATTTGGCCCGGTCTGTGTTCTTAAACAGCAACCGAACCGATGACGGTACCCTGGATTTCCGTGGGCTGCTTCCCGAGCAGATTCAGGGCTACGGCCTGGGCGTCATGGAAGCCCGTGCAAAATTTTACGCCCGCAAGCGGGGTTTGGACGAGGACCGAGTGGCCGTTTTCGGCCCCCACGGTCAATCGCTGATTGTGGCCAACGATGCAGGCGACGGTTATGACCACGAGCTGTCCTGTGCGCTGACCAAGGACACTGTGACGGCCAATCTGGCGGTGCGGGAACTGGGCTTCAAGCCCTATATTGCCCCCGGCCTTTCGTCGGCGGCCATCAGCATTCTGCGGACCGTGACGGGCCAATGGCATCCCGGCGCGCTGCCCCTGGACGGAGCCTATCTGGGCTGCTACAGCCGTCTGACCAAGAAGGGTCCCCAGCTGCTGCGCCGTCCCCTCCACCCCACCCTCTACAGCCGTATCGAAGCGGTTCACAAAGCGCTGCGGGAGTTTGATTACGATGGATGAGGTGGTGGCCGTCTCCGTGGGCCAACACCAACGCTTGGCCGGTGTGCTGGAATATGCCCTGGCGGCAGCGGCCCACACGGTCTGTACCCTAGATACGCTGCCGCCCCTTGTAGGGCGGCGGGTACTCTTTGCCGTGTCCCTGGGTCCTGATGGGTTGGATGAGGACTTTTGCCGTCTGCTGCGTCTGCTGCGCTCGGGAGTGCTGCCCCTGGACGGCTCCATGGGCGCGGTGCTGATGGACGGTGAGGGCGAATTTTACACCAAACAGGCGGCCCAAATGCTGGTACTGGCGGCCAATGGGGCCGGGTGCCTTTTCCCAGGAAAACCGCTGGTGGAAGCCACGGGTTCCCTGCGGAATTTTGACATTCAATGCCGCCGCCGGGGCACGGACCGGCTCCACGCCTATCGGGCCATGGCACGGGAGCTGGTAGAGCGGCTGTCGTCCTTTGTGCCGCCGGTCTATGAGCGTCCCAAGGTGCTGACGCTCCACGCTTCGGACCGGAAAACCTCCAACACTCTGGCATTGGGCGGGGAGATTGAAGCGCGGCTGGCGGACCGGTGCGACTGTACAGAGCTGTCTCTGCGCAACGGCACAGTCCACGACTGCCGGGGCTGCTCCTATACGGTGTGTGCCCACTATGCCCAGCAAAATTCCTGCTTTTACGGTGGCAGTATGGTGGACCAGGTGTATCCGGCGGTGACGGAATGCAACGCGCTGTTGCTGCTGTGTCCCAATTACAACGATTCGGTCAGCGCCAATATCATGGCGTTTATCAACCGGCTCACCAGTTTGCAGCTGTTTCATCCGCTGCACCATACCTACCTTTGGGCGGTAGTGGTGTCGGGGTACAGTGGAGGTGATTTGGTGGCCCAGCAGGTTTTGGGGGCGCTGTGTCTCAATAAGGGGCTAATTCTGCCGCCCCGGTTTCTGTTGGCTCAGACGGCTAATGACCCCGGTTCGGCTCTGGCGGACCCGGAGATGTTGATGCGGTTGGACGGCTATGCCGCCAATATGCTGCACACCATGTCCCCTGATGCACCCAAAAATTAAAGTTTTACTCGATTTTTTTCAAAAAATCGCGGAGTC
>LBJMR02800__coassemble_545_pt1 | contig 24000 bp, 23 predicted proteins | sample LBJMR02800__metabat2_high_PE_031 | metagenome-assembled genome bin LBJMR02800 | reverse complement strand
TTCATTTCTTTCAGCATCGATTCCATCTGCGCCACCCGGGCATCCCAGGAGCTTTGACGGCCGGCCTCCATGCGGGCATTTACCCGTTCAGGGGTCGTGTCCTCGATAGCTTGTGCACAGCAGTCAATAAACTCCTCCGGCGTCCGGGCTACCTGCATGATGGATTCATATTGCAGCACTTGGTCCGGCTGCGGTGTGGAAACAATGGGCTTTCCAGTGGCCAGATACTCATAGAACTTTAGCGGGCTCACATCCTTGCTCAGATCGCCCGGTGCAAACAGGTTCAGGCACACATCAAAGGGCGCCAGATAATCCGGCAGCTGTTCATGGGGCTTCAAGCCCAGGAAATGGACATTGGGCAGCGCCCGCAGGGCGGACAGGTCCACGCCGGGCTTTTCCTTTCCGATAAAGACGAAATTCCACTGAGGACGGGCCTTGGCCGCATGGACCACCCAGCCATATTCAATGCAGCTTTGCAGCGCACCGACAAAGCCCAGAATGGGCCCTTCCAGCGTTTGAAGCTCCTGGGGCATGGGTCGAGACTCAGCAGCCTTGGAGAACAATTCAAAGTTGGCGCCGTTGGGAATGAAGGCAGCCTTGGGATTAGCGGTTTTCAACCGCTGGCACAGGCTGTCAGCGGTGGCAAAGACCATGTCACTCTTGGCAGCCAAATCCATCTCCATTTGGTCCACCAGTTGCGGATTCATCAAGCCGCCATATGCCGAATGGCGGTCCACACAGTCATAGACCAATGCACTGTGTGGCACATGGTCCACCAGATCGGCACAGACCGGCGAATAAGTCCACAAAACGGGCTTGTCAAACCCGTGGCGTTTCATCACTTTTCGGACATAGGCGGCCATCCGCTTTTGATTCAACCGGTTAATCCAACGATACTTATTGAAAAAAGGCAGTACCGGCGGCAGGGCGTAAACCGTAATATGGTCCGCCACCTTTTCACCAGGCTTGCGGTAAGCTTTACAGTGGGCCAGGGCGCTGCGGTCCTTGATGGGCGCAATGATGGACACCGACGGGTCAAAATACAGCACCTCGGCGTCATGCAGGCGGCTCATAATCTGCTGTTTTCTTGTGGGAATGGGATACCACGGCGACGTGGCCAGACAGACGATTTGTTTCATGGCTCCTCCAATAGTGTTCGTGCGACGTCCTCGTTTTCCGCAGCCAGGACCCGTAGATGCTCAATGGTTTCCGGTGCATCCCGGCCTTCGGCCAATGCCTCGGCAATGGAGGCCATGAGCCGCTCGGTGGTGACATCTTCCAGGTCCATATAGTGTTTTTTACCCATATAATCCAGGAACGCCCGGACCTTGGGATCATATACTGCGCCCACAACTGGCGTTCCCACGGCGGCGGCAAAAATCAGCGCATGGAGCCGCATGGAAACCACTACTTCCATCCGGCCCAAAATACCCACAATGAGATCGCCGTCGTTGGGTACTGTCAGCACGGGGCAGACGTTTTTCATCTGATCTGCCGCCAGATGACAGGCCGACTGGTCATGCTTCGTCTCCAGCGCCAGGAAGATCGGCGTCAGGCCGAACTTCCGCTTCACGGCTTCCGCTGCTGCGGCAAAACACGGCGCCTTCTCAGCATAGCCGGGCCAGTTCCGGACAACAAACATGGCATACTGGCCATTGGGGTCCAGATGATTCCGCAGGAACCAGCCATCCACCCGGTCATCGTCAGCCGGATGCAAAAGCAATGCCGGGTCTGCCGTCACGTAGATGTTCGGTCTACGGACGCCCATGCGCACCAGCTCGTCCTGGGAAGTGTCCTCCCGGAGTGTTACGCCGTCCACATAGCGGTCGATGACCCGGCCGGCCCACCGCATATTGATGGGATGAGTAATGGGACCGATGCCGCATCCGTACATGAGGACCCGATTGCCCGTGGTTTTGGCCAGATGAATGCTGGCTAAATAGTAATAGAGGGAGCGGGTACTGGTCACGTCCTGAATCAAGCTGCCGCCGCCGTTGAGGTACAGTTTTGTATGCCGCATAATCCGCAGAAAGCCCGGCAAATTAAAGGTGTGGACCGCGCCAATGCGGTACTGGATTTTCGTCTCTCGCGGCGTCCGGGTCAGCACATACAGCGGCATATCCGGGTCGATGTGCTGCATCTGTCCCACAATGGCGTGGAGAATGGAGTCGTCACCGGCGTTGCCCTTGCCGTAAGCGCCGCAGATCAAAACACCGTCTCGCTTGCGCCGGGGCCGCTGGGACCGTCGGATCATAATACGGTAAATCTCTTTCTGCTTCTCCACCGTGGCCGAAGCGGAAAAGTCCCTGCGGGCCTTTTCATACAGCTGCCGCCCCAACCGCTGCCGCAAACTGTCGTCCTGCGCCAGCGAAATCATCTGTTCCGCCAATTCTTCATCGTTCTGGGCGGTAAACAGCAGGCCCGTCACACCGTGTTCGATAAGGTCGGGAATACCGCCCACACGGGAAGCAATGGTGGCACACTGGTGGCGGGCGCCTTCCGTTAAAGCATAGGGAAACGTTTCAGACAAAGAGGTCAGCGTGTTGACATCCACTGCATTATAAAAGCTCTCCATGTCCCCTACCCAGCCCGCAAAACATACCGTTCCCTGTGGGCAGGTCTCCCCTGCCAGCCGCCGCAAATCCGCCATCTGCTCGCCATCACCGGCAATAACCAGCCGGGCCGACGGTACTTGGCGGACAGTACGGGCAAAGCCGCGAATCAACGTGCCCACATCCTTGACGGCACTGAGCCGAGCAGCAATACCGAACACCACGCTGTCTGTCTCCGTTTGGAGCCCAATACTGTTCAGGTATGTCTGCCGGTCCATGGCAGGCTCTACGGGCGTAAACTCCACGCCGTTATAGATAGAAAACATGGTCTGTGGGTCAAAGCCCCGGGCAATCAGCAGCTCAGCCATGGCATCGGAAACGCCGATATGGTAGGGAATTTTCCGAACGCAGATGGTATTGATGGTACCATAGGTCAGATGGTGGATGGGACGTCCCAGGTAGTCCAGGCGATAGTCAGAATGAACGGTGGTCACCACCGGCGCCTGAATCTTACGCCGCAGCAGGGAACCGATCAGGTTGGCACGGGAACCGTGACAATGGACCACCTGATAGCCTCCGGCGTTGATCTCCCCCGCCAGGACCGACGCCACCCGCAGCACATTTTTATCGGGATAAACAATGGTCTCAATACCCAATTCCCTGGCCTCCTGGGCAAAGGGGCCTTCCATAAAGCAGACAAGACGGACTTCTTCCGTCTGGCTCAGCCCCTTTAACAGAGACAGAACGTGGGTTTTGGCGCCGCCCACATCGCCGCCTGAGATGAGATGTATGATTTTCATAAACACGCTCCGTAATTTAACCTTGTAGAACTCGTCAAAATCCGGTATAATAGGAAGACATTGCGCGGGTTGTGCCGGGCAATGCGATGCGGTATCATTATAGTATACTTGCCTGTCGGAATCAAATGCAAATGAGAAAAAAATATCGTAGGAGGAAATAATTTTGAAAATTCTTGACTCTAAGGGAAAACTCTTCGGCAAGATCAACCTGGTGGACTGTCTGGTGGTGCTGGTCATTCTGGCCGTGGTCATCGCAGCCGCGCTCAAGTTGACTGGCAGTTCTGTCAGCGATTTGACCAGCGGTTCCAATGCCGTTACCATCCGCTATGAGGTACTCTGCCCGAAAATCGATCCGACCACCTCTGACTATGCAGTCACCGAAATCGGCAAGCAGCTGATGAACAGCGGCGAAATGATCGATGCCTATATTACAGACTGCGTCATCGAGCCCCACATCGAGCCGGTGGAAGCCGCCGACGGCACGTTGCACTATGTGGAGGATACCACAGTCCACGATCTGCGGTTCACCATCGACGCCAATGTACAGTTTGTGGGCAATGCCTATTCTGTTGGCACCCAGGAGCTGCGGGTGGGCAAGTCCCATATTGTTAAGACGGTTGGCCTGGAGGTCAACGGCACCATCCTGTCCATGGAAGAAGTGACGACCAATGAGTAACATTCTTGAAACCAGCGTTGTCTGGCGTCTGGTATGCCTGTTTCTGACCAGCTGGCAGAACAGCAATCTGCGGAGTCTAGTCCAGCGGCTTTCCGCTTCGGCGCACTTTTCCGTCACAGGACGGGTTCTGAGCGCCATTTTCGGCTGCTCCGCTGCCATGACGGTCCATTCCCGCTGCCGCCGGCTTCTGTCACAGGTCAATCTGGCTCTGTGGCATTTGGGCCGGCATTTGATGGCAGCGCTCCATGGGAGTCTGCTTTACCGCGTCTACCGCGCTATCTTTACGGTGGGGCGGGAAAGCAAATGCCTGGGCTGGCTGTTCCGCAGCGGTATGACTGGAATTTTGTTGGTATCGATCGGACTTTATGCTATTCTGGACTACTTCCTGCGGGATGTTTTCGCCGTTCCGGTCCTGTACTCCGTTTGGGATGAGTGCCTGATGCTGCTGGCCGTGTTGTGGGTGATCTATCGGCGCATGTTCAACGGCCGTCCCATTCTCAGCCGCGTTTCTCCTCTGGACCCAATTGTGTTCCTCTTTGTTGCCATAGGTCTGGCCCTGCTGTTTGCTGCCGCGCCCTTCTTCTCCATCGGCGTTTCCGGCTACCGGGCTACGGTGCAGTACATGTTGTGGTTCTTCCTGGTGACTCGGCTCTTGCGCAACGACCGGGATTTCACCCTGCTGTATGTGACACTGGTGACCGCTGCGTTCCTCATTGCCCTTCACGGCATCTATCAGTTTATTGTCGCGGTTCCCATTCCCGACAAGTGGGTAGCCGATGCTGAGGGCTCCGTTCGTACCCGTGTTTTCTCCATCTTCGGCAGCCCCAACATCATGGGCGATTTCATGGTACTGTTTGCGCCTATGGCAGCCGGTCTTGCCTACTGGTGCCGTGACATGCGTGCCAAGCTCCTGTGCTGGTTTGTCACCATCTGCATGGGTATGGCCTGTCTATTCACCATGTCCCGTGCTGCCTGGGGCGCCATGGCTGTGGCAGTGCTGGTATTTGCCCTGTTGGTGGACCGCCGCTTGATCGCCCTGATGTGCGTGGCGCTGCTGGTGGCGCTGTGTATTCCCTTTGTTTCCAGCCGTCTGGGCTTCCTGCTGACACCGGAATTCCAGGCTGCCAACAACAACGGCGGTCGCGGCAGCCGTTGGGATATCGCGTTGACCTATCTGGCCCTGGACCCGGTATTTGGTTTTGGACTGGGCATGTTCGGTGGTGCGGTGGCCATGCAGCACCAGATTTACAAGTGGGTGTCCTATTTTTATGTGGACAACTACTATCTGAAAATTCTGGTGGAAATGGGTTGGATTGGTTTCAGCTGCTACCTGTTCCTGCTGGCTGCTCTGCTCTTCAACGGTGTACGGGCCTGTTACCGCACGTCCCTGGAACCCAAGGAAACCTCTCCCCTGCCGCTGTGCGCCGGTATGCTGTCCGGTATGTGCGGCGTTCTATTCCACTGTTATTTTGAGAACATTTTTGAAGAGCCGTATATGATGGCCTATTTCTGGACCATGGCCGCCATGATCATTTATCTGGGCTTCTACCGCAGACGTCCCCGTCAGGCGGTAAAGGCTGCATAAAAGAATCGGTGCTGCAATATGCAGCACCGATTCTTTTATTTCCAGGTCTCCCACACTTCTGGGCAGAACCCAACGGTGGCTAGTTTGCCGTTGCGGACCACCGGCGTGCGGATGAGTTTTTGATTGTCGTAGACCTTGTCCTCCTTCTGCCGTTCGACAGATATTTCAGCAGGTCGATATCCGGCGATTTGCTATTCCAGTTAATCAGAGCATCTATACCGCCTACCGCCCGCAAAACACTGTCAAATTCGCCGCCGGACATACCGTATTTGACCAAATCAATCATTTGATATTTGATGCGCCGTTCTTTAAACCAGCGCTCCGCTTTCTTTGTGTCAAAGCATTTGGATGTTCCAAAAATTTGAATATTCATGGATAATATACCTCCTTCAGGCAAAGGCCGCGGGCTGGTGCCGTCTTCCCCGCCCGTTCTCTGCTGCGGGAAGCCAGAATAGCCGGAATATCGTCAACCGGACGCCGGTGCAGTCCGATTTCCAGGAGCGTCCCCACCATAATTCGCACCATATTATAAAGAAATCCGTCTCCGGTCACCGTAAAGCGCACTTCTGGCCCCAGCGTCTCAATGGTCAGGGCCGTAATGGTGCGGACTGAGGATTTTTTAAACTGTTTATTGGAGCAAAAGGCGATAAAATCATGGGTACCCAAAAAGTCAGCTGCCGCCTGTTTCATAGCCGCCACATCCAGTGTCTCCCCCAGCTGGTAGACATAGCGCCGTTCAAACACATTAGGCACACGGCTGTTCCAGACTCGGTATACATACGTCTTACCGGTGGCTGTCAGGCGGGCATGAAACCGCGGTGGGACCTCGGTAATCTCCAGGACCCCCAGGTCCTCCGGCAGATATTGACGCAGCAGCGCCGTCAGCTCCCGACAAGAGCGCGTGGTGTCGGCGTGAAAGGATGCCACCTGTCCGGCGGCATGCGCTCCGGCGTCAGTTCGTCCGCTGCCATGGATGGCAATGGGCTGCTCCATAATACGGCTCAATGTCTGCTCCAGTTTCCCCTGGATGGTATCCGGACTGTTGCCAAGCCGCTGCCATCCCCGATACCTGGTACCGTCATAGGCCAGCAGCATTTTAAAATTACGCATGGAGTTCCTCCATCATCTCACGGGCTTCCTGCTCGCTGTCAGCGGAAAACAGAAAGGCTCCCCGGTAATCATAGACTTCAATATGACCTTTGACATGGTGGATACGATACATGCTGGACACTCCTTTGGCTTTGTGTCCTTAGTATATCGCATCAGCTGTCCCATAAACGGTACTGTAAAACAGACAGAAGAACCATCCCAACATATTACATGCTGAGATGGTCCTTATAGAAGGTTTGTCAATGCCCGGCATGCTCCTCCATGGCATAGATGATCTTGGCCACCTCCGCACGATTCAAGGAGCGCTCCGGATAATAGTTGCGGTTTCCGTCGGCATCCATAGAGCCATCCAGAATCCCTGCCGTATACAGCGCCATCACATAGCTGTCATCCGTATCGGCAAAAACCGAGCTGCCGGTATACGGCTGCAAGCCCATGGCGTTGTACACCAGCTTTGCCACCAGTTGGCGGGAAATTGGCTCATCCAGATCCGACAACTCCTCCGTGGTTGCCATCTGCTGCGACACAGCAAGAGATTGGTAACCGCTGGCCCAATGGCTGTCGGTGGATGCCTGGGGCGGATACCCCGCAGCCAGCAGAATCAACTTGAGACTTTCACCTATGGTAACAGTGTTTTCCGGCCGGAAGGTACCATCGGCATAACCGCCGATAATCCCTTGGCTGCTCAACTCTGTTACATAGGGGCTGTACCAGTGATCCGCCGTCACATCGGAATAAGTCGGTGCACTGGTTGTCGTTTCTGGAGCCCACTGAGCATAAATCATATCGTCATGCTCTGCCACATCGCTGGTGGTGACCTCCCGTCCGCCCTCCGGCTCCGTGAACCAGCCTACAAGACGATAGCCTTCCCGATAAACCGATGGAAAGGTACCGTATGTCGTACCGGCCTCATAGACATAAACATCGGTATCGGCTTCTCCCCCGTTGGCATCGAAAATCAGATAGTGAAAATTCGGACTGGCGGTCTCCGTGTAGTCGCCGTACAGAAAAATCCGAATCTCACCAATCCGCCGCTGGAGCACGCCGATATGAATGGATGTACCTACATGACACCAGATACCCAGAGCACTGGCAATTTCACTGGGTGTATAATGTTCTAGACCGTCCTTCATCATAATCCAAAATCGATAGGATGAATTGAGCCAAGTGGGACCCAGATTATATGTCATACTGGTCAGGGCATCAAACTTGTTTTGTGTCACCGTAATATCGTTCATGGCCAGGAACTCATTGAGATAGCCTTCAAAGTCCACAATGGTGGTCTCCAGCAATTCGCTGGCCTCTTCCTCCGTAATACCGTCGGGATAGTCCGCCGGATCGCAGGCGTTGCCATAGCCAATGGTCCATTGGCCGCCGTCCACAAAAGCGGTGGGACTGAAGCCCTCCCATCCTTTAATCTTCTCCAAACCCGCGTCACTGATTTGCATTTCCGACGGTGCAGCCAGCGCCGCAGCAGAGAAAATAGTTACAGACACACACAAAACAAGAATACTGCTGAGAATACGTTTTATCATGGTTTTGCTCCTGTTTTCCGGGAAGTCCCCGCAGATCGGCAGGGGAAATCCAAATAATCACAATCTGTATTCCCGAGTATATCATATTTTGTAACAATTTGCAACCTTTTTGTTATTTTCAGAGAATATCATTGAGCCAGCGCAGCACATCTGCATAGACCTCTTCCCGGTTGACTTCCTGGAGCATTTCATGGCGCCGGCCCGCATAGAGATGGCAGGTTACCTGCTTCATGCCCGCCTTTTCAAAGGCCCGGACCGTGCGGCGGACACCACGGCCCATAGACCCCACTGGGTCCTGTTCACCAGAGAAAAACAGCACCGGCAGGTTGTGGTCCATGGCAGCCAGATTGCCCGCTTTCTGATTGCGCCGGATACCTCCCAGCATATCGGCAGCCAGCCCCACCGTGGGCCAATAGCTGCAATAGGGGTCTGCCATGCTAGTTTCCACCGCCGCCGGGTCGGAACAGGTCCAATCCCGGTCGGTACGGTTGGGTCGGAACGGACGATTGTAATTCTCAAACACAATACGTTGAAGCTGTTCACTGACCTGGTTCTCCCCCACTCTGCGGCGCTCCCGCTCACAGAGGTGCAGACCGGCAGCCAGAACCACAGCCGGTATCCATCCTGTGCCAGAGAGGATGACGCCGCTGAGATCCGCGTCAGGATGGGTATACAAAAATGTACGGGTTAAAAAGGACCCCATACTGTGGCCCAGGAGCACATACGGCGTATGGGGCAGTTCCCGGCGTACTTCCGTCATCAGACGGTATTCATCCTCCACCGCCCCATCCCACCCGCTGGGAAAAAATCCGGGTACATCGCCCGAACCAACCGATTTTCCATGGCCCATGTGGTCGTCGCCCACCATGGCAATGCCGTGCTCCGCGAGAAACCGTCCGAATTCGTCGTAGCGTTCCACATGCTCTGCCACACCGTGGACCAATTGGACCATCGCTCTGGGCGACTGCCGGGGCATCCACAGGCCGCACCGCAGATTGCATCCACCGGTGGAGGTCATAAAAAATTCGCGCATGTCCATGCTCCTTGCTGGATAGAGTAGTAGTTTTTAAAGCCCCTCTCCAAGGGCTGCGTACCGAATTACAACATGTACATTACAGAGTTGTAAGTAATATGCGGCAATATTTACAGTAGTAACTGGCTGGCCTTTTGGAAGACAGAAACCCCACCTTTCTTACTTCGCCAAGGACAACTCCGCCACACTTTTCCACTGATTTTCGCGAAAGCAGTATGCCGATGTCACTGCTTTTCGTATTATCCGGCAACCAATAATTGGCGTATGAGGAAGGAGCCTGAATGGTTCCCGGATCCATCTCTTTGTTACAATAGGGACAATTCATAGCCGCCCTCCTTTCATTCTCCTACTTGACATTATACACCTTTTCAGAGAAACTAAAAGAAAAACATTGGGAAAGGAATATGGACATGAACGGATACGTCTTGGCTCTGGATCAGGGTACCACCAGTTCCCGCGCCGTTCTCTGCGACACTCACGGTGAACTTCGCACCGTGGCCCAATACCCCCTGCGGCAAATCTATCCCCGCCCCGGCTGGGTGGAACACGACCCCATGGACATTCTCGATACCATTTTACACGCCATGGCGGAGGTCTTTGAGAAGAGCAAACTCTCTCCCACAGATATCGCCGCCATCGGCATCACCAATCAGCGGGAAACCACCATTCTATGGGACCGGAAAACGGGACAGCCTGTATGCAATGCTATTGTCTGGCAGTGCCGCCGGACGGCAGAGCTGTGTGAACAGCTCAAAGCCGAAGGATTAGGAGACCTGATCTACCACCGGACCGGGCTGCTTATTGATCCCTATTTTTCCGGTACCAAACTGCGGTGGATGCTGGACCAGTCACCAGACCTGCGCCGCCGGGCCCAGGCTGGGGAGCTACTCTGCGGCACCGTGGACAGCTGGCTGATCTGGAATCTGACGGGCCGTCAGGTACACTGCACCGACTACTCCAACGCTTCCCGCACCATGCTTTTTGATATCGACCGGCTCTGCTGGGATGAGGAAATCTGTAAGGCTTTGGACATTCCCATGTCCATGCTGCCCCAGCCGGTTCCCTCCAGTCAGGTCTACGGCACCGTAGCCAAAGGGCTGCCCGGGCTCAAGGCTCTGGCCGGTATCCCCATCTGCGGTTCCGCAGGCGACCAGCAGGCGGCGCTCTTCGGCCAGGGGTGCTTCCGGGAGGGCATGGCTAAAAACACCTATGGCACCGGCTGTTTCACGCTAATGAACACCGGCCGACATTCCATCCGCTGTGACAGCGGCCTACTGACTTCCGTGGCGTGGTCCATTGGTGGAGAAGTCACCTATGCTCTGGAGGGCAGCGCATTCAACGCCGGTTCCGCCATCCAATGGCTGCGTGATCAGTGTGGCGTCATTGCCACTTCTCACGATGTGGACATTCTGGCGGAATCCATCCTCGACAACGGCGGCGTTTACTTTGTCCCGGCCTTTACGGGCTTAGGCGCCCCCTACTGGGACAGCTATGCCCGGGGCAGCTTCTTCGGATTGACCCGGGGCAGCGGCAAGGCAGAGTTAAGCCGTGCTGTTCTGGAGGGCATTGCTTTTGAGGTAGCCGATTTGGTACAGACCATGAATGAAGCAGCACCAGTGTCCATTTCTGAACTGCGGGTGGACGGCGGTGCCTGTGTCAGTGACTTTATGATGCAATTCCAGGCGGATTTGCTGCGTTTGCCGGTAAACCGGCCGGAAAATGTAGAGTCCACCGCCCTGGGTGCCGCCTTCCTGGCCGGTCTGGCCGCCGGTGTTTGGACTTCTACAGAGGATCTGGAGCACATCCGCCGTACCCAGCAGGTATTTCAACCGGTCATGGCTATTCAGGACCGGAACCGGGCGCTGCAAAACTGGCACACCGCCGTGGAACTGAGCCGTCTGTGGGGCCAGCGGTATCAACTGTAACTGGTATCATATCGCTGAATCTTGCCCACACTTCCATATAATTGCACAAACGGAGCCGCAGACCTGCGGCTCCGTTTCATTATCCGTTCGCCTTGGGCAATTCCACGTCAACCTTGAACAAGTCGCCGTCCAGTTCCAGCCGAAACCGGCCGTGCTGTAACTCCGTCAGGCTTTTTGCAATATTAAGACCCAGGCCGGACCCTTCCGTACTGCGGGCGCTGTCTCCACGGACAAACCGCTCCATCAATTCATCGGGGCTGATATTCAACTGCTGGCGGGAGATATTCTTCAACTGGATAGACACCGTCTTTTCACGTTCCTCCACCGTCAGGTAAACCCGTGTTCCCGGCATGGCGTATTTGCAGATGTTGCCCAGCAGATTGTCCAGAACCCGCCACAGAAGACGGCCATCCGCCAGAATACTCAATCTGTAATCCGGGAATCGGGCCACCAGCGTCAATTCTGCGGCTTCCAGCCGCTCTGTATACTCTCCAACAGCCTGATTCAGGCTTTCCGATACATCGGTGGGCACCAGTTCTGTCTGGATATTGCCTGTGGCGGCCTTGGACGCCTCCACCAAATCCTCCGTCAATTTCTTTAATCGCGTAGCCTGTCGGTGGAGAACCTCCAGGTATTGGGCCCGTTCCGTTTCGTTCTGGGTGTGCTGTAATAGGTCTACATAGTTTAGAATGGAGGTCAACGGCGTTTTGATATCGTGAGATACATTGGTAATCAGCTCTGTTTTCATCCGTTCCGACTTGGTATGCTGCTCAATGGCAATGGACATGCCATCAGAAATGGCATTGAGGTGCTCACCATAACGGCGAAATTCCCCATACAGCCCTGTAGTGTCCACTCGCGCATCAAAATCACCGTTTGCCATAGTTTCCACGGCACCTTTCAGCTTTTGCAGCTGGATGGAGCAGAAACAGAGAAACACCACAATGGCCAAACTGATCAGGGTATAGAGCATGAGCAGTGAGCCGTTCCAAATGCTGTAGATAGCCAGGTACATCAGCGCAATCAGCAGCGCGCCGGTGATGACCAGGGTCCGCCAAACAATGGGAATAGCGCCCACGGTCCGCAGAAGCATTTTGGCGGCGTGGAGACCGTTGCGATGAATCCAGTGCAGCAGACGGTAAATCAGCGTATTCTCCCACCAGCGTCCCACCTTGATCCGGGTAATCAGAGAGAGCAGCCACCCCAGCAGGATTAAACTGGCCGTAAGAATACCGATACAGGCCATGGTATTGGCAAAGGCATCTAAATCGTAAAAGCCATTTTCCAGTGACAACCGCAGCAGCCACCCTGCAAAGCAAGCCGCCATCAACGCATAGGCATCCAACGGCAATCGGTCCATCCAGTTGAGCACAATCTTATTATGGCCTGGACGGTGACCTGCCATAATGCACAGCACGGTAAACGATGCCACGCAGAGGACGAAAGAGATCACCAGTATCCACGGCAGCACATCCGACAAACGGTGGACTGTATTAAAAAGCATATATTGGAAGTAAGTCTTGCCGCTCTCCTGGGGCATAGATGATTTGATGGCCACTGTCACCCGGTAACTGGTTCCATTTTCCCATGATTCAAAACTGTCGCAGAATCCATAGTTTTCTTCCTCAGACAGTGTCGTGGACACGACTTCCCACTGTCCGTTCTGTTTTTCCTCAATGGCATAGTTGACATTGGTGAAGTTGCCCCGGTACAAATCCTCCAGAACACCCACCGGGAAATATTCCTGGATGTATGGGTTCAAAATGTCAAACTGTGCGATTTCTCTGGCATTTTCATAGCAAATCCGGCTGGCAAAATAGCTGGTATTGGAGCCGCCGTACAGATTGGTACGATAGCCATAGAGTATCCCGGCAGAAGTCAGGCCAAACACTGTCAGAAACGCCACCAGAAGCAAGAGCACGACGAATTTCAGCAGCAGACTGGTTTTCCACTGGGTCACACACCGCGCCCTCCCTCCATTTTATAGCCTTGGCCCCAAACCACTTTCAAATAACGGGGGTCTGATGGCGTAATCTCAATTTTCTCCCGCAGGTGCCGGATATGGACGGCCACGGCACTTTCGCTGCCCTGGGCCGGCTCATTCCAGACCTGTTCATAGATCTGCCGGGAGGAAAACACTTTATCAGGCTGGGACATAAGCAGCCGCAGAATATTAAATTCAATGGGCGTCAGGGATACGGCTTCTCCGTCTACCGTAACCGCTTTGGTCTCGTCGTTGAGCTCAATGTTGCCAATGGTCAGACGTTCTGTGGGCCGCGTCATGCCCCCCAGGTTGGTATACCGCCGCAGCTGAGACCGCACCCGAGCCACCACCTCAATGGGGTTGAACGGTTTCGTTATGTAGTCATCTGCGCCAATATTCAGACCCAAAATTTTGTCGGAGTCCTCGCTTTTGGCCGTCAGCAAAATGATGGGTACATTGCAGACCTCTCGAATCCGCGCCGTGGCAGCAATGCCGTCCAATTCCGGCATCATCACATCCATCAGGATCAAATGGACCGGCGTCTCCGACACCAGTTCCACAGCTTCCCGCCCGTTGGAAACGGTGAGCAGTTCATAATTCTCACCAGAGAGATAAATTTTCAGTGCTGAGACAATGTCAGCATCATCGTCGCAGATCAGAATACGATACATAGTATATCACCTCATGGAACAGGTACAAAGGTTTCCAGCAGGCCCCTCATGGGCTCCAGGGTCCCGTCCTGCCGGTAGAGATAGTATCCGCCGCCGGGGCCCGGCGGCGCAACGCCCGCCTCATGAACGATGCAGATCTCATCCTCGCTGGGCTCCGGCAGCAGAATATACTCTGCAAATCGGCCGGTCTCGTCAGGGTGGCAGCCAACCACATCGTAAAACTGCCGGTTACCGCGCTCCGTGTTAGTCAGCAATGACAGATGGTACCGGCCTTTCGGATGCAGCCGTGGAAACTGAGCGGCATCGGAATCCAGAACCATAAATTGCCGATGGGCCCGTTTGACACAGAGAACGCGGGAAAAATACAGGCAATGGGGGCCGGTAAACAGGCGATCTGCCGCTGTCCAAATGGGAATCTGATATGGCAGCTGGGAAGCACAGCGTTCCGTCCGTCTCCCCCACTCCGCAGCATCGGCATGGGGTGTGCTTGGGAAAAAGCTGAGGCCCGGCCCGCCGCCCAGATTACAGAAGGCAATGGGCGTATGAAGCCGCTCCAATTCCTCAATAACCGGCTGCAACAGGGACAGCACCATGCCGTAGTAGTCCGGGTCCAAAACCTGCTGGGTCAAATGGACCTCCAGGCCCAATCGCTGGATGCCGGTTCGGTGGAGATAGGGGGCGTATTCCAAAATCTCCCGCAAACCCATGCCCCGCTTGGAGCGTTCGGCACGACACAGCACAGTTCCGTCCAACGTCACCTTGCCGCCGGGATTAAACACCAGACTGGCCGTAGCAATGGGCTGCTCCAAGCACACAGCGGCGGAAATGTTATTGTCCACAGACACCGTAGCCCCCAGGGATGACGCCAATGCCAGCCCATCCACCGACGGATACATGGGTTCATACACCAGTGATTCCCCGAAAAAGCCCCAATCGGCAGCCTGCCGCAATTCCCGGTCAGTGCAGCAGGAGACGCCGCATCCCTCCTCCAGGAGAATCCGGGCCATGCCGTCCAGTGGCAGCTGCCGCAGGGGGAAAATCTGGCGATGCCCAGGGCACCAGGAAAACGCCTGTAAAAAATCCCGAATACTTTCTCGGATGCCCGCTTCATCGTACAGGAAAAACGGTGTGGGCAAGCCGGCTATCAGTTGTTTCAGCTTCTTGCGCGGCAGGAAAACCTCATCCAGCGCACTGTGCTCCATGGCCATACCGCCGCTCCTTTCTGTAAAAATGCTCCCAGCCGGTGTTCCGTCCGGGAGCATTCCAGATCGACTTTATTAGACATGGTCAGTATAGCACTGGACCTGCCCATTTGCAATCAGAATCACACCGTAGCTGCTGCCATATCCGATAGAGCCCGGATTCAGCATCCACAAGCCGTCCGTTTCCTGGCAATAGGCCACGTGGGTGTGTCCAAAGGCAGCCACTTGCACACCGGCTTCCCGCGCCGCCAGCTCCATCCGGAGCAGACCGCCCTTGACGCCGTAGGCATGGCCATGGGTCAGCAGCATGGGCACCCCGCCCAACTCCTGACGCACCGTCAAGGTTTCGGTTGGCAACGGCAGGTCACAGTTTCCGGGAACCGAAATCACCGGATAATCCGGAAAGCGTTTTCCCAGCTTTCGGGCGTCCCGCTGATGGTCTCCCAGATGGAAAATATAATCGGGCCGCTCCCGCAGAACGGCATCCTCCATGGCGGAAAATTGGCCATGGGAATCGGAAAGGACTAAAATTTTCATGGGTCATCACCTTTTTTTCCGTCACACATATACTGGGATGAACAGATCATCGTGTGAAATGGAGGTAGTTATATGGATCGTCAATCCTTTCCCTTTCAGGAGCAGGATATTCGTCGCGTTTTGGGCAGCCCAGAGGGCCAGAAGCTGTTGCAGCTGTTGAATCGGGACGGTGGTCAGGCTTTGCGCCAGGCAGCCAGCGCCTTGCGCAGCGGCAACACACAGGCAGCCATGGAGGTTCTGTCCCCCATCATGGAAACCAAGGAGGCCGCGGAACTGGTGGATCAGATTAATCGCAAATGAGGTGACCATAAATGGAGGATCTTGAAAACAAGATCGGTGAGATATTGGGCGATCCGCAGGCTATGGCAGGGATTTTGTCTCTGGCCCAAAGCTTGGGACTGACGCCGCCGGAACCGGCGGAACCATCCGCCCCTCCGCCTTCCTCGCCGTCTCCACAGCAGGACCCCATGGCTGGTTCCATGGCACAACTGCTGTCCATGGCTGGGTCTCTGGGCGGTAAGGAACTGGCCCTGCTGCAAGCGCTGCGTCCCCTGCTGCGGGAGGACCGACGGTACAAACTGGACCGGGCCATCCAGGCGGCGAGAATCTCACAGATTGCTGGAACAGCTATGAAAACACTGGGAAATTCAGATACCGGAAGGTGATGGACCTTGTATAATCGCTACATCCCATCGGCGGACGGCAGCTATATCTGTCAGCCGGTGGCGGAACTGCCCCATTTAGAGGGCAACGCATCCGACAATCGGCCATCCAACCCCCCACCACGTCCGGCGGCGGCTTCCTGCTTGAGCCGTCTGCTGCCGTCAGATCTGGAGGCCGATGACATACTCATTCTTCTGATTCTGCTGCTGTTGTTTTTGGACCAGGACGGCGAAGCCGATTCTACCCGTGCCCTGTTGGCTGCGGCAGCCTTCCTCATTCTGCGCTAGGAAGAATTTTGGTGCCGTCCGGCAGCTGAAACATTTCCTGCAAGGATGTGTTCTCCGGTGTCAACAACTGGCAGGAGGTTTGTCTCAACTGGTAGACTGGTGTATCTCCTTCCAACGCATCAGCCCGATACAACAGCTGTGCGTTGACGTCCACCCAGTAACGGGCTTCCTGTTCTCCCTCTTGAACGGCAATATAGAGGCAGTCATAGGGCTGACTTTCGTCAAAGGTGACAAAACCGGCATCCAGAATTTGAGATTCCGGCAATGCCAACAGCGTTTCATAGGTGGGAATCCCCAACAAGTCATCAAAAGACACCGTTTCATCCAATATCAAAGAACGCACTGCCCCATCGGTACCATACCAAATCCAAACGGTTGTACCGTCGGTGAGCAGGTGTTTGGTGTCGCTGCCTACAGACAGCTGGGCCCGAAGGCAGGAACCGCTGCGCCACAACTGGACAGTTTGTGTGGCCACCTCTTGGTCCCACAGGGTGGACACAGACAGTACTTGATGGTATGCCGTCGACCGGGACAGAGTTCCCAACGCCATTTGGACATTGTCTGTATCCAGTTGCAGGAAGGGCTCCTCTACGTCGGATAGGGGTAACTCGCCATCCACTGCGCCCAAGTCCTCCGGCAGTTGGATCACATTCCGCTGTCCACCCCGAATACTCAGCAGCACCAGCGCTAACAATAGCGCCAGAACAAACAGCGTGGCAGCAATGACAATGCCGGCAGAGTGTTTGCCAGTGTGATTGTGCATTGCTGCCACGCTCCTTTCTACTGTCTAGCCGTCAGACCTGAAAGTCTGCCGGACGATGGTCCGTCAGGCCAAAGTGCCAGGCAATAGCCTCCACAATCCGGCCGCAGGCGTTGCCGTCGCCGTAGGGGTTTACAGCCTTTGCCATCTTTGCATACGCTGCTTCGGAGTCGAGAAGTTCTCCGGCCAAACGGACAATTTCCGCTTGTTCCACACCCACCAGCTTGGCGGTACCGGCGGCAATGGCTTCCGGCCGCTCCGTTTCCCGCCGCATCACCAGGACAGGCTTGCCCAAAGCAGGCGCTTCCTCCTGCAATCCGCCGGAATCAGTCATTACCATATAGCACCGGGCCATCAGATTGTGCATTTCTTCCACATTGACTGGGTCAATGAGATGGACCCGGTCCACATTGCCCAGGATACCAAACACACATTCCCGCACAGCCGGACTCAGGTGGACAGGATAGACCACCTCCACATCGGGATGGCGTTCCACCAGCTCCGCGATGGCGTGCATAATATTGACCATGGGCTGGCCGTAATTTTCTCTGCGGTGGCAGGTGACGACAATCACTCGTCTGGATTGGAAATCCAATTCATTAAGACATTGGGTGGAGAACACAAAATCGTCCCGGACCGTAGTTTTCATGGCGTCAATGGCCGTGTTGCCGGTGATGAAAATTTCTCCCTTAACGAACTCCCGGCGGAGATTTTCCGCGTTGGCCTTGGTAGGAGAAAAATGCAGGTCCGCCATATCGCTCACCAGCACCCGGTTCATCTCCTCCGGATAAGGGGAATACTTATCGCCGGTACGCAGACCCGCCTCTACATGGCCGATGGGCACCTGATGGTAGAAGGCCGACAGGGCTCCGGCAAAGGTGGTGGAAGTATCGCCGTGGACCAGAATCAGGTCCGGCTTGGCCTCCTCAATGACACTGTCCATGCCCAAGATGGTCTTGGTGGTAATCTTGGTCAATGTCTGCTGCTTTTCCATGATATTCAGATCATAGTCGCCTTTCAGCTGGAAAATCTCCATGACGGAGTCCAGCATCTCCCGGTGCTGGCCGGTCAGGCAGCACAGACTTTCCATTTGTGGATGGGCTGCCAGCTCCTTGACCAAGGGGGCCATTTTGATGGCCTCGGGCCGCGTGCCGAACACGGACATTACTCTAATCTTTTTCATCTTCAACTTCCTTTTGTTCTCCATGCGGGGGCGCATGGTCATTGTGGTCGTGGGGGTTGATGGCAAAAATCACCTTCAGGCCAATGGCGCCGACAACAATAATGGCACCGATCAGAAACAGCGCCCGCAATGCACCGGATGACGTCAGCACTACGGCGGACAGGCCCAGAATCGCCGTCATCATATAGGCGATGGCCACTGTCTGTTTCTGATTGAATCCCATATCGATAAGCCGGTGATGAATATGGCCCCGGTCGGCCTGCATGGGGTTCTGTCCCTTGGCCAGACGCCGTAAAATGGCAAAGCAGATATCAAAGATGGGCAGGCCCAGAATCAAAAACGGTACAGCGAACGAAATAATGGCGTACAGTTTGAATAGCCCCTGAATGGACACCGTGGCCAGAATATAGCCCAAAAAAGTGGAACCGGTGTCCCCCATAAAGATTTTCGCCGGGTTCATATTATAAGGAATGAATCCCAGACAAGCACCCAAGAGGGCCGCCATAATAATCGCCACATTACCCTCGGCAATGAGCATGGCCGTCACCAGCAGCGTAGCACTGGAAATAGCCGAGACGCCCACGGCCAGGCCGTCCAGGCCGTCGATAAAATTGACGGCATTGGTGATGGCCACAATCCAGATGATAGTCACCGGAATGGCCAGCTTGCCCAAATCCAGATAAGGCTCCGGACTGGTGAGAATGGGATTGGACAAATACTGAATGACGTTGCCGTAATAGACAGCCACGCCGGCGGCAGCAATCTGCACCAGGAATTTCGGCAGCGCTTTCAGCGTCATAATGTCGTCGAAAATACCCAAAACAGCGATCATCACCGCACCAATCAGGATGCCTTGAATCTCCGGTTGGATTTCTACAAACAGCAGAACGCTGAGGAAAAATCCTAAGAAAATCGCCAGTCCGCCCAGTCGCGGAATGGGCGTCTTGTGCATCCGGCGGGCGTCCTTGGGCACATCGATGGCGCCCACCTTATAGGCCATTTTCTTGACCAGCGGTGTCGTCGCAAAGGTGACGGCTATGGCCGTCAGCAGCGCCAGCAGAATATATTTTACCAAACTCAAATCGAGTTCTGCCACTGTGGAGAAACGCTCCTTCCGTTAACCGGCCACGAAGCCGACCTTTTTATAGACTTTCCGCAGCGTCTTCTCCGCAAGATACCGGGCGCGCTCGGCGCCTTCCTTGTAGACGCTCTCCAGATAGGCCTTGTCGCCCATGAGACGCTGGGCCTCCTCCCGGACAGGCCGCATCAGCTCCACTACGGCCTCGCCTACAGCGGGCTTGAAGACGCCGTAGCCCTGACCGGCAAACTCCGCCTCTGCTTCTTCCATGGTCTTGCCGGTGGCGGCACAATAGATGGTCAGCAGATTGGATACGCCGGGCTTATTCTCCTTGTCGTAGCGGACTGCCGTCTCACAGTCGGTGACGGCACGCTTGAACTTGCGCATAATGTCCTCAGGCTTGTCCATCATATAGACGCAGCCATCGGGATCGGATTTGCTCATCTTACTCTCAGGATTGCCCAAACTCATGATGCGGGCGCCCATCTTGGGGATAAAAGGCTCCGGCAGTGTGAAGGTTTCCGAATAGACGCCGTTAAACCGATTGGCAATATCACGGCACAGCTCCACATGCTGCTTCTGGTCCTGTCCCACGGGCACCAAATCCGTCTGATACAACAGAATGTCTGCCGCCATGAGCACCGGGTAGGTAAAGAGACCTGCGGTAATATTATCCGCGTGTTTCTGAGACTTATCCTTAAACTGGGTCATCCGGGACAGTTCACCAAACTGGGTATAACAGCCCAGGACCCAGCTCAACTCTGCATGCTGGGGCACGTGGGACTGGATGAACATAATGTTCTTCTTGGGGTCCAGGCCGCAGGCAATATACTGGGCCAGCTGCTCCAGGCTGCGGCGGCGCAAATCCGCCGGTACCTGCCGCACTGTGATGGCGTGCATATCCACGATGCAGTACAGGCAGTCATATTCATCCTGCAAAGCTACCCAGTTTTTGATGGCTCCCATATAAGAACCCAGCGTCAGATCACCACTGGGCTGAATGCCGGAAAAAATCCGTTTTTTTCTCTCGTCCATGAAAGATAATCCTTCCCTTCTGCGGTTCGTGACAGATCGCCACGATTCTAAGTCGATATTTTATCACAACCCGTTGGAAAATTCAATCTGTCATTGACTTTCGCCGGGATTAAAATATAATTGGTATAGAGTAACGCAAGAATAATCCCGGAGGTATCATCTTCTATGACAATCGACAAGGACTTTTTTGCGCAGATGGAGGCCCGTATCCCCAAGGGTGAGGTTCGTACCCGTTTCGCCCCCTCCCCCACTGGTTATATGCATGTGGGCAATCTGCGTACCGCGCTGTATACCTATCTGATTGCCCGCCATCTGGGCGGCAAATTCCTGCTGCGCATTGAGGACACGGACCAGGAGCGTCTGGTGGAAGGCGCCACTGATATCATTTATAACACCCTGCGTCAGTGCGGTCTCAACTGGGATGAGGGTCCCGATCTGGGCGGTCCCGTTGGTCCCTACATTCAGACCGAGCGCCGGGACCTCTACGGCAAGTACGCCGAGCTGCTCATTGAGCGCGGCGGCGCCTATCGCTGCTTCTGCACCAAGGAGCGGCTGGAAGAGCTCCACAAGGACAACCCTACGGCCAAATACGACGGTCTCTGTGCCACGCTAACCCAGGCAGAAATTGAGGAAAAGCTGGCTGCCGGTATTCCCTACGTCATCCGCCAGAAGATTCCCCGGGAAGGCACCACCACCTTTGTGGACGCCACTTTCGGTGAGATTACGGTTCCCAACGACACGCTGGATGACAACGTGCTGATCAAGTCCGATGGTCTGCCCACCTACAATTTCGCCAACGTCATTGACGATCACCTCATGGGCATTACCCATGTGGTCCGCGGCAGCGAATATCTGTCCTCCTCCCCCAAGTACAACCTGCTGTATGAAGCCTTTGGCTGGGACATCCCCACTTATGTTCACTGCTCCCCCGTTATGCGCGACGCCCAGCACAAAATGTCCAAGCGTCACGGTGACCCCTCCTATGAAGACCTGATCGCTCAGGGTTATCTGTGTGAGGCCGTGGTCAACTATGTGGCCCTGCTGGGCTGGAGCCCCGGCGGTGAGCAGGAGATTTTCTCTCTGGAAGATCTGGTCAAAATCTTCGACCTCAAGGGCATTTCCAAGTCCCCTGCCGTCTTTGATATCGTCAAACTCAAGTGGATGAACGCCGAGTATATCAAAGCCATGAGTCCCGAGGCATTCTATGCCGTGGCGGAGCCCTACCTGAAGCAAGCCATTACGAATCCGGCTATCGATTTGAAAGCTGTCGCCGCTCTGGTGCAGCCCCGCTGCGAAGTTCTGACCGATCTGGCCGAGCGTGTGGATTTCCTGGACGCCCTGCCCGACTACGATGTACAGATGTACGTCCACAAGAAGTCCAAGACCACGCTGGAAAATTCCCTGCATTCCCTCCAGACGGCTCTGCCGGTGCTGGAAGCTCTGGAGACTTGGAACAACAGTGCCATTTTTGAAGCGTTGGCTGGTCTGGCCGCTGCCCAAGAGGTCAAGAACTCCGTGATGCTGTGGCCTGTCCGTGTGGCTGTCTCCGGTAAGATGTCCACCCCCGGCGGCGCCACGGAGCTGTGCGAACTGCTGGGCAAGGAGGAATCTCTGAACCGTATTCGCAAGGGCATTGAACTGCTGTCTAAATAACCAAAAATATTGCACAAGAACACCGGGAACTGAGTTGCAGTTCCCGGTGCTTGGTCTTTATTTTGGATATTCTGCCTTAGTGACCTGTACAACGGTCCCGGCCAGCAGCAGCAACGCCAGCAGATTGGGAAAAGCCATCAAACCGTTGGTCAAGTCCGCCAGCTGCCACACGGCCTCCACCGACAAATAGGGCGCTGCCGCCACAGCGGCAATACAGAGCCATCGGTACAACCGTTCCGCCACACGGCTACCGTGCGTCAGATACGCCAGACACCGCTGGGCATAGTAATGCCATCCGATGACCGTAGCAAAGGCAAACAGCAGCAGGCTGACCATCAGGACAAACCGACTGAGTGAGGGCGTAAACGGCAAGCCGGATACAAAGGCGGCATTGGTGATGGAGACACCGTCCCCGCTCTGCTGCCATGCGCCGGTCACCACAATGGCCAGACCGGTCAATGTACACAACACAATGGTATCAATAAACGTACCGGTCATGGAAGCCAAACCCTGTCGGCCCGGCCGGATACCCCGGACCATACCGGCGGCAATGGCCGCCGTACCCATACCTGCCTCGTTGGTAAAAAGCCCCCGTGCAATTCCCTGCCGCATGGCGATAAACAGGGAGCCTACCACGCCGCCGGTGACTGCTTTGGGGGCCAATGCACCGGTCAAGACCTGTCCCACCGCCATGGGCAGCGCTTTCCAGTTCCACAAGAGCAATGCGCTGGTCAGCAGAATATAGCCAGCAGCCATAATGGGTACCAGAGTTTCCGCCACCGTACCAATCCGTTCCGCACCACCCAGCAGCACCGCTGCTGTGGCTGCGGTCACTAGTAGCCCGGCCAAAACAACCGCCGGCGGCCGATAGGCACCAAACAGCCATAACCCCCAGGTTCCCTGAAAATCCGGAGCAAAAAACCGTGCCACGGCAGCGCTGATGCCGTGGACTTGGGCAACCGTACCAATGCCGAATGCTCCGGCAAACACAGCGCAGACGGCATAACAGATTGCCATAACCCGGCCTTTTCGTCCCAAGCCTTGTTCCATGTAAATGCAGGGTCCACCGCCCTGGGGACTGGAGTACCGCACAGCCAGCAGTCCCTCGGCATACTGCGTCGCCATTCCCAGGAAACCCGCCAGCAGCATCCAGAATAATGCACCGGGTCCGCCAATGGAAATAGCGTACGCCACACCAATGATGTTACCTGTACCAATAGTGGCGGCCAGCGCGGTACACAGGGCCCGAAATGGCGTGGCTCCTCCCGCTTCTGTCTGCGGACCGAAAGCCGTTTTCAAACCAGTTTTCAGTCCTCGCAATTGGATGCAGCGGAGCCGGATGGTAAACAGAATGCCCACAGCCAAAATCAGACCCATCATGGGCCAACCCCAAACCCATGTGCAGAGTGTTGCAAGCCATGCTCCCATTTTCGCTGCCCCCTTTGTCCGTCGATACTGTACAGTATGCAGTTTCGGAGGCAGTTAGAAATATTTTCTCTTGACAATCGAAATTTTCCATAGTATAATAACCGAGCAATTAAGAGTTGCTGGTATAGCTCAGTCGGTAGAGCAGCTGATTCGTAATCAGCAGGTCGCAGAGCATCAAGAAAGCTGGAACGCATTGAAAACACTATGTTTTCTGGAAACCGTAGCTGCTCCAAAGACTGATTTTGTGTCTTGTTTGTGTCTTATCCCTGAAAAAATGGGTTGTTTATCCCTATATGCTGGTAT
>LBJMR02800__coassemble_530_pt1 | contig 24708 bp, 24 predicted proteins | sample LBJMR02800__metabat2_high_PE_031 | metagenome-assembled genome bin LBJMR02800 | reverse complement strand
GCTCCGGTATCCGGGGTGAGGGTGATGGGGTGTGTGCGGGGAAGAGGGAGAGGGGAGTAAGCAAGGGGAGCAGCAGGGAGCGCAGCGGTGCGCTCCGGTATCAATTTTGTAGCTTTTGAGGAGCGTGTTACGGTATGGTGCTGCGGTCAGGATTGGTGCGACAGTCGGTGCGATTTGCAAGTGACCGGCACATTTGAAAGATAACCATCAACGGGGGGACTGTGCCTTGCAGTGCCCCCGTTGCGCTTTTTACAGGAAAAATCCAACGAGGTGCAACCGCCGAACCATTTTTGGTGTCTATATCCATAGAGGCTTTTGAACTGATATAGAAAGAAGGGTGCTGTATGATAAAAGAACTAATCGTTTCTGCCCTGACTGCCGCCGCCATGGTGCTCCCCGCTGATCTGACGGTGGAATTGGATGCGGCCGACTGGCTGGCCCTGCATCCCGGCGAAACGACCTATGCCGTCACATTGCAGCCGGGGGAACAGACGGCCCTGGTCAACAACTGTCCCGTGGAGCTGCGGGGAACGCCCTTTGTGGAGAAGGACGTCTTCTATTATCCCTTGGAAGATATCGTGGAGCTGTTTGGCGATACGTTCCGTCTGGACGGCGACCAGGTCACCGTGGACACCGGGGAGGATGGATCCTTCTCTTTCCAGATTGGGTCCACCGCTGTGACGGCGGAAGACGGAACGATCTATGCAAACGACGGGCAGCAGGAGTATTACCCGCTGGGTGTTTCGCCTTACCGGCAGGAGCCCTGCCGCCCGGCCATACTGCGGGACGGCATCGTGTACGTTCCGCAGGGCTTCCAGCTCTCCCAGGGAAACATGCCCCGTTACATGTGGGGCAAAGACTATCCTTGGACCAGTACGGTGATCTTCAGCCATGGAGAAAGCGGACAGGAGTGGAACAGCTACAAAATCATGACGCCCTTTGACGATTTGCCGGCCCACCAGCGGGCCGGGCTGCAATGCCTGGGGGCCAAGGGCGAAGTCCGGGATTATTATGACGAGGTGGAGTACCGGGGCGACGGCTATTCAGTCTTTGTGCTGCAGAGGAAGCCGGGTACCGATAATATGGATCAGCTGGACGGCCTGATCTCGGCCATCATCGTGGACGATGCCCGGTATGCCACACCCCGGGGCCTGCGGTGCGGCATGACAAAAGAGCGGGCCTGGGCACTGTACGGCTGGGACCTGGCCATGGAGCTGGGCTGTGAGGTGGAGAACGGCGTCATCACCCGCTGGGGCTACCGCTCACCTTATTATTCCGCCTGCGGCCTGCCCACCTGCTTTGATCTGGTCTACGAGGGCTGAAAAAATTTGCCGGCGGCAGCAACCATTTGCCTTCTTTTGGTGTCTATATCAGGAAAGGGGAAATCGTGGCCCCAGGACACAAACGAAGGAGATGAAACCATGGATCAGAAACCATTTGCCTGTCTGGTGGAGCGCAGTCAATCCGGCGATCGGTCGGCCCAGGAGGATTTGATTGCCGCCGTACAGAATTTCGTCTATTTCCACTGCTGCCGCCTGCTGGAGCACCGGGAAAACGCCTTGGATGTGACCCAGGAGGTGCTTATTGCCATGGTGCGGGGTCTGCCGGGTCTGAAAGAACCGGCGGCATTCCGGGCATGGCTGCTGAAAATCATCTGTAACCGCTGCCGCAATTATCAGACCCGAGGACCAAAGGAGTGCCAGATCCCCGAGACGCCGGAGGGCGAAAGTCTTCTGGAAATCTGGGCCGATGACGATGCCCATACCATCCCGGACCGGGCATTGGATCATGCGGAGACGGTGCGCATCCTGCGGGAGCTGGTGGACGGCCTGACGCCGGAGCAGCGGGCCTGCGTGCTGCTGTACTATTATGATGAACTGAAAATTCCGGAAATCGCCGCCAGTTTGTCTCTACCGGAAACGACCGTGAAAAGTCGCCTGTACCACGCCCGTAAAGCTCTCAGGGAGGGCGTGGAAGCGTATGAGCGCCGCAGCGGCAAGCTTTGCGCCCTGTCTCTGGCGCCTATGCTGATCTATTTCTTCCACAGCGGGGCCCAGGCGGGGGCTCTGCCGGTATCCAGCAGTACGACCCTGACCGCTACAGCCCTGTCGGTCGCCGAGAGCGGCGCGGGGACTGCCGCCACGGCAGCCGCGGCCACCGCCGCGGGCACGGCGGTGAAGATTGTCGCCGGTGTGGCGGCGGTGGGGATGGTTCTGGGCGGCCTGTGGATGCTGCAAGACTTTCGCAAAACGAAACCGCCGGAACTGCCGCAGCCTGCTGAAATTGGAGAGGTGCAGCTATTGGAAGCGCTGCGCACTGTGACACAGGAGCCGTCGGATGACCTGATGACACAGTTCTATTCCTATTATAATACGCTGGGACACTCCTATGAGCTGGCTATGATGCCGGATTTCGACGAGACCCATGCGCCGGATTGGGATGCATTGACGCTGTATGGCTATTTGAACGCAGAGCGTGCGGAAGATCTTACCGTAACACGGGAAGAATTGGCAGATACGCTGGGCCGCTTCCTGCCGTCGGTGACCTATGCGGACCGAAGTTCTGCCTATCTCACCTATGAAGATGGCATCTATACGCCGGTGCCCGGCGATACCATGTGGCCAGGATATTTCTGGCTGACGGATTGGTCGGTGGATGCGTCCGGACTGTTTACCGTGCAGTTCGATATGCTGACCTTTGATGAGTTGGAAGGTGATGACTATGAAACGCTGCGGCCCAACATGAAATACCTGTGGGATACATCGGGTGCAGCGCACGATGCGAACATGTTCGGCAAGGTACTGGAGGATACAATCTTGCAGGTCTTTCAACAGCCGGATTACAGGGAGCATCTGGCCATGACACAGACGTTGGAGGTGCAGTTCCGCCTAAGTAATGATCCGGCGTACCCGCTGCAATATTACGCCCGCAGCCGTACAGTCTGTGCCGCAGAAGGAGAGGCGGTACCGCCATGGTAAAAAAACAGGGAACCGATGGGGCAACCGATGTGTCTCCATAGACAGAGGGACTTCCAAGAGAGGTCCAATGTCTATCCAAGGAGGAGAGGACCATGGAGGAAAAACGGCTGGATGTATTAGTGAAGCGGAGCCAATCAGGCGACCGGGCAGCCCAGGAGGAACTGATTGCCTTTGTGCAGAGCTTTGTCTATCATCACTGCTGCAAACTGCTCAATGACCGGGAAAGCGCCCTGGACGTGACCCAGGAGGTGCTGCTGGCCATGGTGCGGGGCCTGCCGGGTTTGAAAGAACCGGCGGCATTCCGTGCGTGGCTGCTGAAAATCATCTGCAACCGCTGCCGCAATTATCAGATACGGGGACCAAAGGAGTGCCAACTGCCGGAATCGCCCAACGGCGGCACCCTGTTGGACACTTGGGCAGAGGAATCGGCGGCGTGTCTGCCGGAGCGGGCGCTGGAGGAATCGGAGACGGCGCGGCTTGTCCGGCAGTTGGTAGACCAGCTGCCGATGGACCAGCGGGCGTGTATTCTGCTGTTCTATTACGATGAACTGACCGTCCGGGAAATCGCTGCGGCGCTGTCAGTGCCCATGGCCACGGTCAAGACGCGGCTGCACCGGGCGCGGAAGACGCTGCGGGTGGGATTGCGCCGCCATGGAGTCTCCGCTCTGGCGCTTACGGCGTTGCTTTCCAGCGTCTTGCGGGCTGAACCGTCGGCCCGGTTGCTTCCGGTACTGTCAGCGTCGGCCAAAGGGGCAGCCGCCGGGGCAGCGGTGAAATGCGTTGCCGGTATCGTTGCTGTGGGTCTGATTGTGGGCAGTTTTTTGAGTCTGCGGAAACTGAACCAAACAGAGCCGCCGGACTTGGAAAATATTCTGGCCGACCATACCGAGCAGCCGGAAGCGCTGACAGACTATCTGCGGGATACCGTGCTCCAACCGGCAGAGTGGGCCGTTCCCGATAATGGATTCACCTTTGATACGCCGGAAGACCTGTCCTCGGAGGCATTGTTTCGCCTGTATCTCCAGTGGGAGGACCCGGAGACGCTGGAAAGCTACTGGCGAGAGGACTACGGCAGCTATTGGCTGACCGACGAAATCATTCGTCCCGTGCTGGATGAACATTTTCGCTCCTATACCTTCGCTCTGACCCAGTGCATGTATTATGATCTCTACAGCGAAGCGGTGCGTCTGGCCTGGCTGCCGGAGCAGACCGGCACGGAGGACATGGTCATCACAGACTGCCAGAGCAGCGGCAGCACCGTCACCGTGACTGCGGAGTTCCGCGGCAGATGCAGCTGGGCCCAGCAGCCCGAAACGGTGCTGTATCAGCGCAAAGTCTATGAAGTGGCCCTGGAGCCAGGCGGTTTTTACTATCTCTCCGCCAAAGAAGTGCCTCTGGACCCGGCGGAGGTCACCACGCCCCAGCTGGGCAGCGGCGCCGACGCCCCGGTGTTCACCCTGGCGGATGTGACCTTCGAAGACGTACCGTTCTCGTCCTGGCCGGAGACAACGCCGGAGGAGCTGGACCAGCGGTTCGGCCCGGTGGAGGATGTGGAAACGGTTGTTGTCCATGAGTTCGACGGCTCCTGCTGGGAAACCCGTGTCTATGACGGCATCTCCATCACCTGCAACCGGGAGGCGGACGGCACCGGCTATACCATAGGGGAGATCACCTATGAGCGGACGGACCTGCCCTATGTCCGGGATATCCGGGTGGGGGACAGCCTGGAAACGCTCCTGTCCACCTACCGCAACGAGGCATGGCTTTATGTGCCCGATGAGATCGAGGGATACTATTGCGTGTCCCTCTATGGCACCCCCATCCATATGGGTACCTTTGCCCTGCTGGAATACCGGGACGGCCGTCCCTATGACGTCATGTACCAGGAGGGCGGCGCCGGCGTCCGCTTCTATCTGGACGATAATTGCACCATTTCCAGCATCGAACTGTTCGGCGGACTGTTTGGCTGAACAGAGGAAAGGAGCGACAAGTATGGTAAAACAACTGATTTCTGTAGGGCTGTTGGCCGGTACCCTGGTGACAGCGCAGATGCCATCTGCCCGATTGGATGTGGAGGGCTGGCGGGCACTGCACCCCGAGGATACCATCTGCGGCATTACCCTGTGGCCGGACCGGGCGGAGGTGTTGGTCAACAATGTTTTGGTGAAGCTGGACCACGCGCCATTTGTGGAAAACGACCTGCTCTATGTCCCGTTGGAGGATTTGGCGGCGCTGTTGGGCGACACGGTGCAGGTGGCGGGCAATACCATCATACTCCAGACAGAGGATGGCCCCTACATTTTATATGCCGGGGAAACGCGGGTGACGGCTCCCGATGGGAAAGACTATGTGATTGACCACGAGCTGCGGCAGTTTTCTATCAAGCGTGGAAGCTGCCCTGTCACCGCGGCCACGACGCCCCTGCTGCGGGACGGCACAGCCTATGCGCCAACGGACTATGTGCTGCGGCAGCAAGCGTCGCCGGAGTATCTCAACCACTATATGCTCTATCCGGAGGATGGCTTTGCGGTGCTGGATTTACCGAACCTAAAAGAGCAAATGTGCGATGGTTTTGCTGCCATGACGAATTTTGATGAACTGCCGGCAGAGCAGCGAGCCAAGGTCCACGAGGTGGGCAGCCTGGGTATTACACGGGACTATTACGATGAGGTGGAATACCGGGGCGATGGCTATGCAATCCATGTGGCCCGGCTTCGTTCGGGAGAGGAGGACGGCTGGGGTCTGGACGGCATCATCGTGGCCATCGTGATCGATGGGCCCCAGTGTGCCACGGCTCGGGGGCTGCGGGTTGGCGACACGCCTCAGCGGGCCTGGGAATTGTACGGCTATATGAGCCACTTCGGCTACGAAGTGGAGCACGGCCATATCACCCGTATCGCGTTCAACAGTTACTATACGCAGCACAGCATTCCAAGTTTTTGGGTTTAAGGGCTATTTGGCATCCTGTTTTCATGGAAAAGACCGGCAACCCCTATTGACGCACCGGCAAAACTGCGATATGATGAACAAGTTAGCCGCACGGCAGCGGCAGACAAATTGAGAGAAAAGAAAAGAGCGATACAAGTGAAAAATTCCTATGTTTCCGATCTGCGGCAGGAGTTTCGCGGCTATAACGGCGCGAAATTCGCCAAGGACCTGATGGCCGGCGTGACGGTGGCGGCGGTGGCCCTGCCGCTGGCCCTGGCCTTCGGTGTCAGCAGCGGCGCCACGGCGGCGTCGGGCCTGCTGACCGCCGTCATCTGCGGCTTTGTCATCAGCCTGTTGGGCGGCGCCTACTATCAGATTTCCGGCCCCACCGGCGCCATGGCGGCGGTGCTGCTGGGCAGCGCGATTATTGTGTTTATGATCGTCTATCCCAAGAAGTGGAATGCGGTGGTACCGGCTTCGCTGGTTTCCATCATTCTGGCTACGGCGGCTTCGCTGATTATCCCCATGGATATCCAGCGGGTGGGTGAGATTCCCTCCAGCCTGCTGCTGCCTGAGCGCTTCACTCTGGAAGGGCTGGATCTGGCTACGGTGCGCGGTCTGCTGGCTCCCGCTGTCAGTATTGCGGCCCTGGGTATGATTGAAAGCCTTTTGTGCGGCGCCAGCGCCGCCCGTATGACCGGTGTGCGTCTCAACAGTGACCGGGAACTGATTGCCCAGGGCGTGGGAAACATTCTCTCGCCCCTGTTCGGCGGCAATTGCCCGTACCAGTGTGGCCATCAAATCCGGCGCACAGACCCGGCTTACGGGTATGATTCATGCGTTGGTGCTGCTGGTGTCCCTGCTGGTGCTGGGACCGGTTATGGCACAGATTCCACTCAGCGCCTTGGCCGGCGTCCTGCTGGTGACGGCCTGGCGCATGAACGAATGGCATACCATCCGGTACATCTTCTCCCATAAGTTTAAGGGGGCCATGGTGAAATTCCTGGCCACCATGATTGCCACCATTGTGTTCGACCTGACCATTGCCATTCTGATTGGCGTGGTAGCGGCGCTGGTTCTGCTGGCCGTCCGCCAGTCCCACCTGGAAATCCACTTTGACGATGTGAAGCCCCAGCGGCTCCAGCATCCCGAGGACCCGGTGGCCGACCGCTTTCATAATGCTGAGGTGGTCTATCTGACGGGGGCGGTGCTGTTTGCCAACTGCGATCAGATTACCGACCTGGCCGGACGGTTCCAGGGCCGCAGCGCTGTTCTCTTCTCCATGCGCGGCGTGTCCTATATGGACGTGTCCGGTGCCCAGGCGTTTCTGGAACTGCTGCGGCAACTGAAAACCCAGGAATTGCCGGTCTATATCTGCGGCCTGTCCGACAGTGTCCGGCTGATGATGGAGCGCAGCGGCATTGTAGAGCTGCTGGGCGAGGAGCAGTTCTATTGGAGCGTGGAGCGGGCGCTGCACGCGTAAAAAACTGGCAGCATTATCTTACCGTTTCCTGCAAATCCTAAGATTGCAGGAGGTGGTTACTATGCGTCAGAAACGATTGTGGGAACTGTTTTTTGAGACCGGCGCGCCGGAGTATTACGTCATGAGCAAGCATCAGAACGAGAAGAAAGACACGGAGAAAGAGCAACCGAAGCCCTAGGGCAGGGGGGAGAAGATTCCCCCTGCCGGATGGGGACCGTACATAACTGGGAGGAAACCATGTACTGGAAGACCGAGGGCATCGTTCTGCGGGAGACCGATTATAAAGAGCATGACCGGCTGTTGACGGTGCTGACCCGGGACCATGGACCGGTGACCATGAAAGCCCGTGGCGTTCGGGGCCGCCGCAGCACCCTCAAGGCGGCCTGTCAGCTGTTGGCCTATTCGGAATTTACCGTGTCGGAGCAGCGGGGGTATTTGACCATTACAGAGGCGGTGACCAAGGAGCAATTCCCAGCCTTGCGGCAGGATATTGAACTGCTTTCCCTGGCCAGCTATTTCGCCCAGGTGTCGGAGACCATCGCCCAGGAGGACTGTCCGAACCCGGAACTGTTGTCGCTGCTGCTCAACTGCCTGTATGCCCTGGGCCCTCTCCACAAGCCCCAGCCGGTGGTCAAGGCTGTGTTTGAACTGCGGGTCATCTGTCTGGCGGGCTATTTGCCGGAGCTGTCCGGATGCTTTGTCTGCGGCAATCCCATGCCGGACCGGTTTGACCTGGTCCACGGCGTTCTCCAGTGCAGCGGATGCGGACCCGGCCAGGGTACACTGGTCCCCCTCAGCGCTGCCGCCCGGACGGCCCTCCGCTATATCACTGCCTGCGGCCCCAAACAGATTTTTTCCTTTACCGTGGACGATGTCACGGCGGAGGAGTTATCCCAATTGTCGGAAGCCTACCTGATGACCCAGCTGGAACGGGGCTTCCACACGCTGGACTTTTATAAATCCCTGAAACGATGAGGTTTCCATATTATGAGTGAATTATACGAAAAATCCCTTGCGAAACTGGAGCTGGACGGTGTTCTGGAGCTTCTGGCGATCCAGGCCGTCAGCGATGCGGCCAAGGAGGTTTGCCGCAATCTGAAGCCGGAGACCGACGCCGACGAAGTGCGCCGTCTCCAGGAACAGACCACCGCCGCCTGTAAACTGATTTCCCTCAAAGGCTCGCCCAGCTTGGGCGGTATCCGGGACGTGGGCGCCAGCCTGGACCGGGCCCGCCGCGGCGGCAGCCTGACGCCCGGCGAACTGCTGAAAATCGCGTCCAGTCTCCGGGTGGCCCGGACGGTCAAGGCCTACGCCGACACTGACGCCGTTTCCTCCTGCCTGGATGTCTATTTCTGGGAGCTGACGGCCAATAAATACCTGGAAGACCGGATTTCCAACTCCATTCTCTCCGAGGAGGAGATTGCCGACAGTGCCAGCAGTGCGCTGGCCGATATCCGCCGTCATATCCGGGTCCAAAGCAGCAAAATCCGGGAATCCCTGCAAAAAATCATCTCGTCGCCCACCTATTCCAAGGCGCTGCGGGAGAGCATTGTGACCATCCGTTCCGGACGGTTTGTGGTGCCGGTGAAAAGCGAATGCAAAAACGACATTCCCGGCCTGGTCCACGACGTGTCCGCCTCCGGCAGTACCTTTTTTGTGGAGCCCATGCAGGCAGTCAATGCCAATAACGAACTGCGGGAACTGCAAGTCAAGGAGCAGGCGGAGATTGAGCGGATTCTGGCGGAGCTGTCGGCGGAAGCGGCCCTGTATCAGGACCCCATCAACCACAACTATCAAATGCTGGTGACCATCGACAGTATCTTTGCTCGTGCCAAGCTGTCCTATGCCATGCACGCCATGGAGCCGGAAATCCGCACCGATGGGCAGTTGGAGCTGAAAAGCGCCCGCCATCCGCTCATTGATAAAAAAACTGTCGTGCCCATTTCCGTGCGGCTGGGCAGCGACTTTGACACCCTGGTGATTACCGGCCCCAATACCGGCGGTAAAACCGTCACCCTGAAAACCATCGGTTTGCTGACGCTGATGGCCGAGTGCGGTCTCCATATCCCCGCTGAGGATGGCAGTTATATCTCCACCTTTGACATGGTGCTGGCGGACATTGGTGACGAGCAATCCATTGAACAGTCCTTGTCCACCTTCTCCGCCCATATGAAAAACATCGTGGAGATTGTGGCGGTCTGCGACAGCCGCAGTCTGGTGCTCTTTGACGAACTGGGCGCCGGTACGGACCCGGCCGAGGGCGCGGCGCTGGCTATGGCATTGATTGATTTCTGCCGGCGTATGGGCGCCAAGGTGGCGGCTACCACCCACTATGCGGAATTGAAGCTGTATGCCATGCGGACCGAGGGTGTCATCAACGCCTCCTGCGAGTTTGACGTCCAAACGCTGAAACCCACATACCGGCTGCTCATCGGTGTCCCCGGCAAGTCCAATGCCTTCGCCATTTCTCAGCGATTGGGTTTGTCGGAGGAGATCATCAAAAAGGCACGGGACCTGGTCAGTGAAAACGACGTGAACTTTGAAGAGGTCCTCAACCAGCTGGAGACCCAGCGCCAGCAGATGGAGCAGGCCAAGGTGGAAGCCCAGCGGCTGCGCCGGGAGATGGAGGAAGCCAAGGCCCAGTCCGACGCCTATGTGGCGGAAATCAAGCGGGAGCGGGACAAGGCGGTGGAGAAGGCGAGAGCCGAAGCCAAGGCCATCATTGAAGATGCCCGCCGCACGGCCAATGCCACCTATGACGAATTGAAGAAGCTGCGCAAGCAGATGCACGATGCCGCTGATGCCCAGGGCATCAACGAGCGTCAGGCCCAGCTGCGCCGGAGCCTCAACGAAGCCGAAGCCCGGCTGTCGTCCCGGGAGGAGCCGAAAAAGCAGCGGCCCAAGGCCAGCCGGGAGATTCAGGTGGGCGATACGGTGGAGCTGCTGAAACTGGGCAGCAAGGCCACGGTGCTGGCCGTCAACAAGGACGGTACCTACCAGCTGCAAGCGGGCATTATGAAGATCAACGCCAAAAAGGATGAGATCTATCTTCTGGAAAACGAGCCCCAGAAGACCACCCAAAAGTTCATCGAAAAAACCCGCCGTCAGCTGCGGAATACCGCCGTTCCCACGGAACTGGACCTGCGGGGCATGGATTCGGTGGAAGCCATTACGGTGCTGGATCAATTTCTCGATCAGGCCATTATGGCCAAGGTGCCGTCGGTGCGGATCATCCACGGCAAGGGCACCGGCGTTCTGCGAAAGGCGGTCCAGACGCGTCTGCGCCAGAACCGGCAGATCAAGGGCTTCCGCCTGGGTGTCTACGGCGAGGGCGAGGACGGCGTCACCATCGTGGAAATTTAATATACTACCAGATAGAGAGAAACGTGCCGCCCGGCCCCGTGGCCGGACGGCACATCGTTTTATAGGAGGAATTTATGCGCGGAAGCACGCATGTGACCGCTGGGCTGACGGCAGCCCTTTTGATGCCGAATCTGAACCTTCCGGCCATGGCCGCTTTGACGTTGGGGTCCATTCTGCCGGATATTGATCACCGGGACAGTCTGGTGGGACGGCATGTCCCCATTCTGCCGCGGCTGCTGAAACACCGGGGCGTTACCCATTCGCTGCTGTTTGCGGCCCTTTGCTATGGACTGTATCCACCGCTTGGAGTGGGCATTTTGCTGCATCTGCTGTTGGACCTTATGAATCCGGCAGGCGTGCTGCTGCTGTGGCCCTGGAAAAAACGGATTTCCACGCCGGTGGTGACCGTTGTCTCCGGCGGTGTAATGGATGGCGTCCTGCGGACCGGATTGTGGGTGGTCCTGGTGGCGGTGGTGCTCCATCGGTTTTTGGGCTATTCGTTCTGGTAACAGCCCAGCGTCTCCGTCAGCAGGTCTGCCATCTGCTGACGGACCGCCGGAGGATAGAGAATTTCCGCCCGGCTGCCGAAGCTGATAAACCAGCCCAGGAAGGTGGGGGAGACGGAGATCTCCGCCGTGACGGTAAAGTGGTCGGGACCGTCGGGGACGCGGATGGTGTCCTGGCCGAACCGGTCGATGACCACACCGGCCAGGGAGCGGTGAAACCGCATCCGAACTGTGGTCCGTTGGCCGTGGAACATGGAAAAGACGGCTTTGGAATAGGCGCCCAAATCGAGACTGCGGCCCTCATCGGTTATGATTCGGGGGCGGCCGGTGCAGGTCAGTTCTGCCATCTTATCCACCCGGTAATGGGTGATGCCGTGGCGGTCGGAATGGGCAATGAGATAGTAGTTTTCATCGGCCCAGCACAGGGCGTAGGGGCTGGCCTCATAGAGCCGGGGCCGGAAATGCTTTTCTCCGTCCATGCCCCAGTCAAAATAGCGGAATGTGATGGTGCTGTTGCGTCCGATGGCCTCGTGGATGCGGTCTACTGTATAGTAGATGCTCTCGTTCATGGTCTTGATGCGGCCCGACACCACCACCTGCCGCCGCAGCTGCCCGGCTTCGTGGACGCTGACCAGCCGTTCCAGCTTGGCGATCAGCTCCAGGGATTTTTTCTCCGTCAGAAAGCGGGAGGACTGGACCGCGTCCACCAACAGCTTCAATTCCGGCAGTTCAAAGTCCCGGGCGGCCAGATAATACCCGCCGCCCCGGCCCTGACGGTAGAGAATGTCCATACCCTGCTCCCGCAGGGTTTCCAGATCACTATAAATGCTTTTTCGTTCGGCTGCGATGCCCTGCGATTCCAGATGGGAGAGAATGTCCTGCATGGATAGGGGGTGGTCGCAGTCGCTTTTTCGTTCCAGAAGGTCCTTGAGTACCAGAAGCTTTCCCTTTTGCTGTTCCGATTTTGCCATGGTATCACCATTCCTTTGCTGCGATTGTACCATACTTCGATAAAAGTGCAAAGTGTTCACAGAAAAATTGTAGTAAAGCGACGAAGTCTATGGTATAATCAATAAAAACTGTGAGGTGATTTTGTGTTGTATGTAGGATGTCACCTGTCGTCGTCCAAGGGCTTTGCGGCCATGGGAAAAACGGCGCTGTCCATTGACGCCAATACGTATCAGTTTTTTACGAGAAATCCACGGGGCAGCAAGGCCAAGGACTGGGACCCGGCTGATGTGGCCGCCGGCAACGCCCTGCGCCGGGAGCACGGTTTCGGCCCTATCGTGGCCCACGCCCCCTATACCATTAACGCCTGTTCTGGGGAAGAATCGGTGCGGGAGTTTGCCCGGCAGACGTTGGGAGACGATTTGCACCGGCTGGAGGCTGTGGAGGACTGCTACTACAACTTCCATCCCGGCAGCCATGTGGGCCAGGGGGCGGAAACGGGCATCGCACAGATTGCCGATACGCTCAACGCCATCCTGTGGCCGGAGCAGACCACCACGGTGCTGCTGGAGACCATGGCGGGTAAGGGCAGCGAGGTGGGCCGCACCTTTGAAGAGCTGCGGGCCATCATCGACCGGGTGGAACTGAGCGATAAGCTGGGCGTCTGCCTCGATACCTGCCATGTGTCCGACGGCGGGTATGATGTGGTCCACAATCTGGAGGGCGTTCTGGAGGAGTTTGACCGGCTCCTGGGACTGGACCGGCTCAAAGCCCTGCATATCAATGACAGTATGAACCCTCTGGGGGCCCATAAGGACCGCCACGCCTGCCTGGGAGAGGGAACCCTGGGATTGGAGTTTTTTTACGCGGTGGTGGACCATCCCATTTTGCACCGGCTGCCGCTGCTGCTGGAAACCCCCAATGAATTAGAGGGCTACGCCAGGGAGATTGCCCTGCTGCGGGCCCATGACGGGAAAGGAGCATAGCCCATGGAAGAACATCCCAAGCTGTTGTGGCTGCTGCGGGGCATTCTGATCTGTCTGGCGCTGCTGACGGGTCTGCTGCTGCTGGTGAACCTGCCCATGCTTTCCGGGCAGGCATCCAAGTTGACACAGGTGCTTTCGTCGATCCTCTATGGTCTGGTGTACGCCTATCTGCTGAATCCCTTTGTCCGTTGGGTGGACAAGCTGCTGTTGCCCAGGCTGCAAAAGACGAAGCTGCAAGGGGATAAAGCCCGGCGGCTCAGCCGTCTGGTGGGCATTCTCTTTGCCTTCTGCATGGCGGGTTTGTTTATCTATCTGCTGATCAAACTCATTGTGCCCCAGGTGGGCGTCAGCATCATGGGCATCGCCAAACAGCTGCCGGACTACTACGCCAGCATTGAAAAGTTTGTGGGCCGTCTGGTGGAGGACAATCCGCAGATTGTCCAATACGTCAATGTCGCCCTGGAAAACGGGTACGGCCATTTGGAGAGCTTTATCCAGAATGATCTGGTGGGCCGGATGCAGTCGTTGCTGCTGACGCTGACCACATCGGTTTATGGCGTCCTGCGGGAACTGATCAATATGATCATCGGCATTGTGGTGGCTATCTATGCCCTGTGGGCCAAGGACCGGTTCCTCAGCCAGGCCAAGAAACTCACCGTGGCCCTGTGGTCTCCGGAGCGGGCCGACCGATTGATGGAGCAAGCCCGGAAGGTGAACAAGATCTTCAACGGCTTTATCATCGGCAAAATCATCGACTCGCTGATTATTGGTGTTCTCTGCTATATCGGCGTATCCATTCTGAAACTGCCGTATGCTGTGCTGGTGTCCACCATTGTGGGCGTCACCAATGTGATTCCGTATTTCGGCCCCATCATCGGCGCCATTCCCTGTACGCTGCTGATTCTCCTCAACAGCCCCCTCCAGGGTCTCTATTTCGTCATTTTTGTGCTGGTATTGCAGCAGATTGACGGCAATATCATCGGCCCCAAGATTTTGGGCGACAATGTGGGCATTTCTGGCTTCTGGATTCTGGTGTCTATCACCGTGGGCGGCGGCCTGTTCGGCTTCCCGGGTATGCTCCTGGGCGTGCCGGTGTTTGCCACCCTCTATATGCTCATCAGCGACTTTACGGAACGCGCCCTGCGCAAACAGGGCAAACCCATTCAAACCAAGGCATATTTCTCCATCCGGCAGGTGGCGGACCTGCCCGCCGGGGAGACGGGAAAGGAAGAGACGCATGGGGACTCTGCGGGTTAATCTGAACGAACGCAGCTATGATATTGTCAACGAGGCCGGTATTCTGCAACATTGTGGCACACATATCGCGCCGCTGCTGCGGGGGAAGCGCTGCTTTGTAGTCAGCGATACCAATGTAGCGCCCCGTTACGGCGATACGGTGTTGGACAGTCTGGCCGCTGCCGGATTGGAGGCCACATTGCTGACCATCCCCGCCGGAGAGCGCAGCAAGACGCCGGAAATGCTGGCTTGGCTGTGGGAGCAGATGGCCCAGGGCGGCGTTACCCGAACCGACGCTGTCATTGCCCTGGGCGGCGGTGTGGTGGGAGATTTGGCGGGCTTTGCCGCTGCCACCATGCTGCGGGGCGTGGATTATATTCAGATTCCCACGACGCTGCTGGCCCAGGTGGACTCCTCCGTGGGCGGCAAGGTGGCCGTGGATTTGGTGGCCGGTAAAAATCTGGCCGGAGCCTTTTACCAGCCCAAACTGGTGCTGATGGACCCGGAGACGCTGACCACGCTGCCGGACCGGGTCTTTGCGGACGGCATGGCGGAGGTCATCAAATACGGCTGTATTTGGGATGAAGCACTGTTTGCCAAACTGGAACGCCTGGGCAGCCGTGCCGCTGTGATGGGGGAGATTACCGACATCACCACGGCCTGCTGTGATATCAAACGGCAGGTGGTGGAGCAGGACGAGCTGGACCTGGGCATCCGGATGATTCTCAATTTCGGTCACACCTTGGGCCACGTCTATGAGAAGGCGTACCACTACGAGACCTATACCCACGGCGAAGCCGTGGCCGCCGGTATGGTGGCGGCGGCAAAGCTGGGGCAGAAGTTAGGCCATACGCCTGCGGGAACCGAGGAACGTATTGCGGCTTTGCTGGCAGCATTCGGCCTGCCCACTGCCATTGAAGCTGAGCGGACAGTCTGCGAGACGGTTTTGGGACTGGACAAGAAAAACCAGGGCAAGACCATCCATTTTATTTTCCTGGAACGGCTGGGCAAGGCACTGCCGGTGGCTATGGACCGGGCTGCGCTGCTGGCGCAGCTGTAAGGAGGGCCTATGGATGTAAGACTTTTCCCGGCCAAACTCCACGGCGCGGTGACGCCGCCGCCCTCCAAATCCCAGGCCCACCGGCTGCTGCTGGCGGCGGGCTTATCCAGCGGTCAAAGCACCATCCGGGGCATCACCCACTCCCAGGACATGGAGGCCACCATGGCTTGTTTGCGGGCTTTGGGGGCCAAAGTGGAACGTACTGGCGATATTGTCACCGTAACGGGCATTTTTGCCCACGGTGCACCGCAGTTTGCACAGCTGCCGGTGCTGGACTGCTGCGAATCCGGGTCCACCTTGCGCTTTTTTATTCCGGTGGCCCTGGCCGTGGCCGGAGGCGGCATTTTTACGAGCCGGGGGCGGCTTCTGGAGCGGCCCCAGCAGCCCTATTTTGATTTGTTCGCGGAAAAAGGCGTATGTTATGAGCGGACGCCCGGCAAACTGACGGTGCAGGGCGCCTTGCAGCCGGGCCGTTACGCATTGCCCGGCGACGTGTCCAGCCAGTTTTTTACGGGCTTGTTGTATGCGCTGCCCCTGCTGGATGGCCCGTCCACGCTGGTCAGCACCACGGCGCTGGAATCGGCGGCCTATCTGACCATGACCCTGGAAGCGCTGGCCCAGGCGGGCGTCCCGGTGACAGAGACGGCGGCAGGGGAATATCAAATTCCCGGCGGTGGTACCTACCAGCCCATGGATGCGGCGGTGGAAGGGGACTGGTCCCAGGCGGGCTTTTTCTATGCCGCCAAAGGCTTAGGAAATAACCTGGAAATCTGTGGTATGAATGACCAGTCGGCCCAGGGTGACCGTGTGATTGCGGCGTTTTATGAGCAGCTATGCGGCCAAGGTCCGGTGACACTGGATGTGAGCCAGTGCCCCGATTTGGTGCCGCCCTTGGCCCTCCATGCCGCCCTGCGGAATGGGGGAACGACGCATATCGTCGGTGCGGCCCGGCTCCGTATGAAGGAGAGTGACCGGCTGGCTACGGTGACGGAGACGTTAAACCGCCTGGGCGCACAAATCACCGAATATGAAGACCGGCTGGAGATTCACGGCGTGGAAACCCTCCACGGCGGTACGGTCAACAGCCATAACGACCACCGGATTGCCATGATGGCGGCCATGGCCGCCACAGTCTGCGACGGTCCGGTATTTTTGGAGGACGCGGGCAGCGTCAAAAAATCCTATCCGGATTTCTGGCAGATCTATGCGGCCCTGGGCGGCAGGGCAGAGGAGGTATAAAGCCCATGCGCTATACGATTTTTGGAGAATCCCACGGCCCGGCCATCGGTGTGGTATTGGAAAACGTCCCCTCGGGACTGGTGCTGGATATGGAGGCCGTGGCACGGGAAATGGACCGCCGGGCTCCTGGCAAGAATCTGCTGTCCACGGCCCGGCGGGAGGCCGACGCCGTCAAGATTCTGTCCGGCCTGTTTGAGGGCCGTACCTGTGGTACGCCCCTCTGCGGCGTCATTGAAAACACCGATACCCGGTCCCGGGATTATCAGAATGATTTGCCCCGACCGGGCCATGCCGATTATGCGGCCCATATCCGCTACAACGGCTGCAACGACTACCGGGGCGGCGGCCACTTTTCGGGCCGCCTGACGGCTCCGCTGGTCTTTGCAGGGGCGGTGGCAAAACAGATTTTGGCCCAACGGGGTATTTATGTGGGCGCCCATATCCGGCAGATCGGTCCGGTGGAGGACGAGCGCTTTGACCCGGTACATACGGACCCGGCGCTGTTCCGCACGCTGGCCGATAAATCCTTTCCCACCCTGTCCGATTTGGCCGGGGAGCGGATGCGGAAAGAAATTTACGACGCACGGGAGCGCATGGACTCCGTCGGCGGGGCCATCGAGTGCGCCGTGGTGGAGATGCCCGCCGGATTGGGCAGCCCCGACTTCGGATGCAATGTGGAGGGCATTCTGTCCCAGCATCTATTTGCCGTTCCGGCGGTGAAAGCCGTGGAGTTTGGCGCGGGCTTCGGCTTTGCCTCCATGTACGGCTCCCAGGCCAACGACCCGCTGACCATGGTTGGGGACCGGGTGGAGACCACCACCAACCACACCGGCGGCATCAACGGCGGCATCACCAACGGCATGCCCATCGTCTTTTCCGTGGCCCTGCGGCCCACGGCGTCGATTTCTCAGCCCCAACAGACCATTTCTCTGTCCCGGCGGGAGAATGCGGAGCTGGTGGTCCACGGCCGCCATGACCCCTGTGTGGTCCATCGGGCTGTGCCGGTCATTGAGGCGGCGGCGGCTCTGGCTATGACAGAATTGTTTTGAGAGGGGAAGACCATGCGAGACTTACAACAGTGCAGGGCGGAGATTGACCGGCTGGACCGGCAGATTGTGGCCCTGTTTGAAGAGCGGATGGCCGTATGCCGGGAGGTGGGAGCCTATAAGGTGGCCCACCATCTGCCGGTGCTGGATGAGGAGCGGGAACGGCAGGTACTCCAGGCCAAGGCGGAGCTGCTGCAAGACGCCGGTCTCCGGCCTCAGGTTATCGCGCTGTTTGAAACCATTATGGCTGGCAGCCGGTCCTTGCAGCGCCGGATGGTCACTGAGACGGACCCGGCCAAGGCTGGGGATTTGGAAGCCTATCAGGCCATGCGCCATTGGAGCGGCCAACCCCTGACGGAGCAGCGGGTCCTGTACCAGGGCCAGCCCGGCGCCTACTGCGAGGAGGCCGCCATGGGCTTTTTCGGCGACGACTGCCAGCGGATGAACCTCAAGACCTGGGACGGCGTGTTCCGGGGCGTCAAGGAGGGCTTTGGAGACTTTGGCGTGGTGCCCATTGAGAACAGTTCTACCGGCTCCATCAACGACGTTTTCGATTTGCTGGGCCAGTTCGGCTGTTACATTGTGGGCGAGCAGATTGTTCCGGTGCGCCATTGTCTGGTGGCATTGCCCGACGCGTCCATGGATACCATCACCGATGTGTATTCCCATGCCCAGGGCTTTGCCCAGTGCCGACCGTTTTTGGGGGAACACCCCAAGTGGGAGCACCATGAAATGGTCAACACCGCCGTGGCCGCCAAGTTTGTGGCGGAGTCCGGCGACAGTACCAAAGCTGCCATTGCCAGTCGCCGGGCGGCGGAGCTGTACGGCTTACAGATTTTGCAGTCCGCCATCAATGAGAATGTGCGGAACTATACCCGCTTTCTCATTGTGGCCGCCGAGCCTCGGTTCCCGGAGGACGCCAATAAAATCAGCGTTCGGTTTATCATTCCCCACCGGGAGGGCAGCCTGTGCCGGATTCTCCAGATTTTTGCCCAGGCGGGTTTAAACCTGGAAAAGCTGGAATCCCGTCCGGTGCCGGAATCCCGTTGGGAGTATAGCTTTTATGCCGACTTCACCGGGAATATTCGCCGGGAGGAAATGGACCGGGGTATCCGGGAACTCATCGACGCGGCCAGCAGCTTCCGGGTCCTGGGCAACTATAAGGCGGCTCAGCTATGAAAAATATTGTATTGACCGGCATGATGGGCAGCGGGAAAACCACCTGCGGCAAGGCGTTGGCCCGGCGGCTGGGCCGGGAGTTTCTGGACACCGACGCCATGATTGTATCACAGGCAGGGAAGTCCATTCCGGAGATTTTTTCCCAAGAGGGGGAACCAGCGTTCCGGGACTGGGAGACGGCCATTTGCCGCCAGCTGACCGACCGGGAAAATTTGATTATTGCCACCGGCGGCGGTCTGATTCTGCGGCCGGAAAACGTGGCCCTGCTGAAAGCGCGGGGCGTGCTGGTGTTTCTCAACCGTCCTGCCGATTTGATTTTTGATTCCACATCCATGGCGGGCCGCCCCCTGGCCCAAAATGGAAAGGCAGCGTTTCTGCAAACCTTTGCGGTGCGGGAACCCTACTATCGGGCAGCCGCCGACGCCGTCATTGAAACCTTTCCTTCGGTGGAGGACACGGTGACGGAGATTTTGCAGCAGTTACATACATTGGAGGGAGTTCTGTGAAATTTCTCATTCTCAATGGTCCCAATCTGAATCTGCTGGGCAGCCGGGAACCGGGCATCTACGGCTCCACCGGCTATGAGGCCCTCTGTACTATGCTGAAAGACAAAGCGGTGGTCATGGGAGCCGAGGCCGATTGCGTCCAGTCCAACCACGAGGGGGTACTGATTGATGCCATTCACGGCGCTGTGGGCAATTATGACGCCATCATTATGAATCCCGGCGCGTTTACCCATTACAGCTATGCCATTCTGGACGCCCTCAAGGCGGTGCATGTGCCGTGCATCGAGGTCCATATTTCCAATGTCCACCAGCGGGAGGAGTTCCGCCATAAATCTGTGACGGCTCCGGCTTGTGTGGGGCAGATTTGCGGTTTGGGAACCTTCGGCTATGTGGCGGCCATGACCTATTTTATGGAGCAGTGCCATGGGTGAGTGGAACAAACTGGCCGTTATTGGCGACCCCATTGGCCACAGCCTGTCGCCGCTGCTCCACAATACCATGGCCCGGGAACTGAACCTGCCCTATGACTATACGGCGCGGCAGGTGACGGTGGAACAGCTGCCCGACTGGATACAAACGGTCCGCCGGGAGGACTGGAGCGGCTTTAACGCCACCATGCCCCATAAACTCCATTTGTTGGATTTGGTGGATGAAAAAACGGAGGAAGCCGTCTATTTTGGGGCTATTAACACGGTTCGGAACGATAAAGGGCGGCTCATTGGACATAATACCGATGGAGATGGGTTTGCCAATATGCTGGCCGAGCACGGGCTGACATTCCGCAATGCCCATGTGGCGGTGCTGGGCGCCGGCGGCGCGGCAGGCGCCATCATTCGTAAAGCCGTCCGGGACGGTGCGGCTGTGGTGACGGTCTGCAACCGGACGGTGGAAAAAGCCCGGTCTTTGTGTATGGAGCACCCGGACGTACTCCATGCCGCCACGCTGGATGCGCCGCTGCCCGAGGACACGAACCTTTTAATCAATACCATCCCCGTTGGAGGCAATGTCAGCGGGGAGGTTCTGACCAATCTCCGCCGGGACTGCGCCGTCATCGATATCCTGTACGCTCCGCCGAAAACGCCCTTGTTGCTGGCGGCGGAGGAGCGGGGAATGCTGGCTGTCAACGGCCTGGGTATGTTGATTCATCAGGCAATTCTGGCATTCGCCTTTTTCACCGGCGCGTCCTTTGACCAGCCGGAAATGGCGCGAATCCTCTACAAAACCACTTGCAATTTGACGAAATCCGGTGTAGTATCATCGTGAAGGGAGGCTGGAACATGAGTACAAAAAGATTGTATCGCTCCGTGCGGGATAAGAAACTGGCCGGTGTCTGCGGCGGCGTGGCGGAGTATTTTAATATTGACCCAACCATTGTCCGGATTCTGTGGCTGCTATGCGGCTGGTTTTTCTTCCCGGTGGGCGTCATGGCCTATATCATCGGGGCGATTGTGGTGCCGAAGAGTCCGTATTGAGCCCATATGGACACATGCAGAGGGGTAGACGTTCCCAACGGGAACGGCGGCCCCTTTTGTCCATTTTAGAGAGTGTTTAGGAGAGTTGATACATGGAATGGATCACAACCTTCTTAGAGGGCCTGTCCTTTGAAGCCTTGTACGGCGGGATTCTGCGGTTTGTATTCCCCATCCTGTCGATTCTGATTCTGGGCCGGTGTGCCAAGGCGCTGCTGACGTTTCAGCGGGAGCCGGAGTACTGGGCCTATGTGGTGCTGCCCGGTGGCGACCGGCTGCCGGTGACCCACTGGGAGACGCTGCTGGGCCGTGGTAAAAACTGCGACCTGGTCCTGGACTATCCCACCATATCGAGAAGCCATGCGGTGCTGACCCGCTACGACGACGGCAGCTGGTCCATCAGCGATGTGGGTTCCAAGGGCGGCGTGGAGGTCAACGGCACGGCCGTCCGCAGCTGCGCCCTGGAATATGGCGATACCATCAGTCTGGGCGGCGTCAAGGTGACGCTGGTGCCCTTTTCTCGGGAACAGGAGTCCCGACAGGCGGCGGCCCGAACACTGGCGGGCCGTCAGATTCGCCCGGCCATTACGCTGTTTTACCTGACGCTGTTTCAAGTGTTGACCATGATGCAGCTGTTGTTCCAGGTGAAACCGGCGGAGACTCCCACGGTGGCCCTGGCCTTTGGCAGCCTGACGGCGCTGCAATGGCTGCTGTTTTGGGCCATGCGGGCGTTTCGCCGTACAGGCTATGAAATCGAGACCATCGCCTTTTATCTGACCACCCTGGGCTTTGCGGTCATCGCCTCGTCCGCACCGGGGGAGATGTTTAAACAGCTCCTTTGTGTGGGCATGGGTCTGGTGCTGTTTCTGGTGGTGGGCTGGTCCCTGCGGGACTTGGAACGAGCCAAAAAAATCCGATATCTGGCCTCGGCGGCGGGCATCGGTCTGCTGCTGGTCAATCTGGTATTCGGTACGGAACAGTATGGTGCAAAAAACTGGATTTTCATTGGCGGCATGTCATTCCAACCCTCGGAGCTGGTGAAGGTCTGCTTTATCTTTGCCGGTGCTTCCACCATGGACCGCTTGATGACCAAGCGTAACCTGTGGCTGTTCATCGTCTACTCCGGCTTTATCTGCGGCTGTTTGGCACTGATGAATGACTTTGGTACGGCGCTGATTTTCTTTGTAACCTTCCTGGTCATCGCGTATCTGCGCTCCGGCGACTTCGCGACGCTGTCCCTGATCTGTGCCGGTACGGGCTTTGCCGGTATCCTGGCGGTCCGGTTCCGGCCCTATGCCCTCCGGCGGTTTGCTTCCTGGGGCCATATCTGGGAGGACCCCCTGGGGGCCGGTTACCAGCAGACCCGTGCCATGATGTGTCTGGCCTCCGGCGGTCTTTTGGGATTGGGGGTAGGCTGCGGACGGCTGCGGTATGTGGCTGCCGCCGATACAGATTTGGTGTTTGCCTTTGTGGCCGAGGAATGGGGCCTGATTGTGGCGGTGCTGACGGTGCTGGCCATCGTATGTCTCGGCGTCTTTGTGGTGCGCTCCGCGTCAGTGGGCCGCAGCAGCTTCTATACCATCAGCGCTTGTGCCGCTGTCAGTATTTTTATGATTCAGGTGGTGCTCAATGTGTTCGGCACCATGGACTTTTTGCCCCTGACTGGCGTGACGTTTCCCTTTGTGTCCAACGGCGGTTCCAGTATGATTTCGGCCTGGGGCCTGCTGGCCTTTATCAAGGCCTGTGATACGCGGCAGAACGCCAGCTTTGCCATTAAACTGGCCGGTCACGGCGGAGAGGAGGAAGACGCGTGAAAAAAGTGTCGAAACGGGCACTGGCGGTCCTGGCCCTGACCTTTGCGGTACTGTTGGGCATGGGCGCCTTTGTGCTGCGCTACTTTCTCCACGGAGCCGACTGGGCGATTTTCCCAGGCAATCCCCACACCTACAGCAGCGGTATCCTCAACAGCGGCATTTTGACGGACCGGAGTGGAACTGTGGTTCTGGATGCAACCGAGGGCCGGAAGTACGCCGAGGATGCCACATTGCGCAAGGCGATGCTGCATCTGTTGGGAGACCGGGAGGGCTATATTGCCGCGCCGATGCTGCAAGAATACGCAGATCAGCTGGTGGGTTATAATTTCCTGACAGGCACTTACCATCTGACAGACAAGGCCAGTACTGGTAAGCTGACCATCAGCGCCAGCGCGCAGCAGAAAGCCCTGGAAGCCCTGGGCGGCCGAGCCGGTACCGTGGGTGTTTACAACTATAAGACCGGTGAAATTCTCTGTGCCGTATCCAGCCCCACCTATGACCCGGACCAGGTGCCGGATATTGCCGGAGATACCAGTGGGGCCTATAACGGTGTATACGTCAATCGGTTTTTCAATGCAACCTTTGTACCCGGTTCCATTTTTAAACTGGTAACCACGGCTGCGGCGCTGGAGACGCTGCCGGATGCGGCATCCCTGTCGTACCAGTGTAACGGCTCCTTTGACGTGGAAGGGGATACGGTCAACTGTAACGGCGTTCACGGAGCTGTGGACCTGAAAGGGGCGCTGGCCCATTCCTGCAACGTGGCCTATGGCCAGCTGGCCTTGCAGCTGGGCCCGGAGGTGCTGACGGCGTATGCGGAAAAATTGGGTGTAACCGACAGCTTTTTTGTGGATGGCTACCATACGGCCAAGGGAAATTTTGATCTGTCCGACGCGCCCAATGTGGATGTGGCGTGGTCTGGTATCGGCCAGTATACCGATATGATCAACCCTTGCGGGTTTCTGCGGATGATGGGCGTCATCGGCGGCGGGGGAGAGGCGGCGGAGCCGTATCTTATGGCATCGGTCGACAGCACATCTTTGCTGGGAGATTATCGCGCCAAGACAGAAACAACGGGCCGGCTGCTGGATGCGACGACCTGCCAGACGTTGACGGACATGATGCGAAATAACGTCCAGCAGATTTACGGCCAGGGTAATTTTGGCGATCTGCCGGTCTGTGCCAAATCGGGTACGGCGGAAGTGGATAGCGATCGGATGCCCCACGCCACCTTTGCGGGCTTTGTGGCGGACCCCAACTGTCCGCTGGCCTTTATTGTGGTGGTGGAGAACGCCGGTTCCGGCAGCGCGGTTTGTGCCAGTATTGCCGGTGCCGTGCTGCAGGAATGCGCCGCAGTTCTGGCAGCAGAATAAGACGATTTGAGGGCCTTTCAGAGGCACCTGAAAGGCCCTCAAAAAAAGTCGAAAAATTTTAGTCGAAAAATTTTTTAAAAAACGCTTGACTTTTCTCGGAAAGAGGTGTAATATATAGGAGCTGACTGAGACAGCGGCAAGAGAATAAAACAAAAACTTGTCAAATGACCTGGAGTAGTATCGAAGTGGTCATAACGAGCACGACTGGAAATCGTGTAGCCGTGTTGAGCGGCTCGAGGGTTCGAATCCCTCCTACTCCGCCAAAATCCCGGCTGTGTAGACAGCCGGGATTTCTTTTATTTGCTATAAAAAATCAGTGATCTTAGCGATCACTGACGTAGTATTCCTCGTTGGAAAAAATCAAAGCATCCACATCCCCCAGATCATTGCCATCATTGGGCAGGGGAGTGGTATCAAACCAAATCATACTGAAACCTCCTTTTGCAGCATACTTGTTCAGTATATGCAGCAGAGGAGGGGATATGCTACAATTTTTCTAATAAGCCCCTGTACCTCAGTTGGATAGAGGGTCCGCCTCCTAAAAATCGAATCGTTCGAATCCTGGAGCCCTGTAAAAGTGAATATTTTCTGTAT